>Ga0326726_10000508_pt1 | contig 36312 bp, 31 predicted proteins | sample MHFenrmetagenome_2_FD_207603 | JGI IMG/M metagenome (GOLD analysis project Ga0326726, IMG submission 207603) | Lab enriched peat soil microbial communities from Michigan Hollow, Ithaca, NY, United States - MHF15MN | ecosystem: Environmental > Terrestrial > Soil > Wetlands > Peat | place: USA...
GCGCAGAATCCGATCGACCAGGTGCTCACCGCGCGCGGCCTGATCCAAGACACGGCGCGCGAGCAGCTGCAGACGGCGCTCGACGGCTACCGCGCCGGCGTGCGCGTCGAGAACATCCAGCTCCAGGACGTCGAGGCGCCGGAAGCGGTGCGCGAGGCCTTCGCCGACGTGGCGAGCGCGCAGCAGGATCGCGAGCGCGCCATCCTGGAAGCGCAGGGCTACGCGGACAAAGTCGTTCCCGAGGCGCGCGGCCGATCGGAAGAGAAGATCAATCTCGCGCACGCCTACCACGAGAAGCGGATCCTCGAGGCGCAGGGCGAGACCGCGGGCTTCCGCGCGGTGCTCGGCCAGTACAAGAAGGCGCCCGAAGTGACTCGCCAGCGGCTGTATCTCGAGACGCTCGAGAGCATTCTGCCCAAGATGGACAAGGTGATTCTCGAGAAGGGCGCCTCCGACAAGATCCTTCCCTACTTGCCGCTCGGGCGGCGCGAGGTGCCGCGATGAATCGCTGGCTCACGGGCCTCCTGCTCGCCGCGGCGCTCGCGGTGTTCGCGCTGTTCTGCGTGACGATCATCGACGAGCGCGAGCAGGGCTTCCGCACGTTGTGGAACAAGGCCGAGCCCACGTTCTTCGGTGTCGCCTTGAACCGTCCGAACCTCACCGAGCCCGGCTGGTACATCGTGATCCCGAAGATCCACGAGCTCGCGCTCTACCCGCGGCAGAACATCCTGTTCCACTCCGCAAAGCGCTCGCTCAACACCGTCGAGCGCACCTTGGTGGACGCGGACTACTACGTCGTCTGGCGCATCGCCGACCCGCGGCGCTTCTACGAGTCGCACCGGCGCGAGGAGACCGCCGTCCAGCGCATCGACGAGCTGACTTACAGCGAAGTGCGCGAGACCGTGAACAAGCACCGGCTCGCCGATCTCCTGTCGCCGGCGCGCGACGAGGTGCAGCGCGAGATCACCGCCGCCTCCGACGCCAAGCTCTCGCTGCTCGGCATTCACGTCGTGGACGTGCGCCTGGGGGCGACCTTGTATCCCGAGGAGAACCTCGCGCGCGTCTACGAGCGCATGCGCACCGAGCGCTCGCGCTACGCGATGAAGTTCCGCGCCGAAGGCGAGCAGCAGGCGCGCGCGCTGCGCTCGAAGGCGGACGGAGACAGTCAGGTGATCCTGGCGGAAGCGGAGCGCGAGTCACTCGGCTTGCGAGGCGAGGGCGACGCGGAGGCCGCGCGCATCTACGCGGAGGCGTACTCGGGGGACCCGGAGTTCTACGCGTTCGTGCGCAGCCTCGAGGCGTACCGCAAGGCGCTCGACGCGCAGACGACGGTCGTGCTGTCGCCGCGCTCGGACTTCCTCAAGTATCTGTTCGACATGGGCGGCGTCGCGAAGCCGGAGAAGTAGTCACTCCGGGATGCGCCGGTAGCGCCAGAAGCCGATCGCCAGCGCTCCCAGTGTGACTCCCCAGACGGGCAGCGGCGCGGGCAGCACGCCGGAACGCGCCGCGAGCAGCGCCACGGTCCAGGTGAGCCAGAACGCGAGCGCCGCCAACAGCGAGCGCAGCAGCGCTCGCGGGAGTGAGTCGCCGCGCACCGAGTCACCCGTCGCGAAGGGGATCGCGAGCAGCACGACGATCAGCACGCCGAGCGGCTGCGCGAGGCGCTGGTGAAAGGCCAGCTCGAGCTTCGCGACCTGGACCGCGTCGCCGACGCTCTTGCGGATCTGTCGCGCGAGCTGGTGCAGCGACGCGGAGGTCGCGGGCTCCGCGGCCCGACTCATCTCGCGGCTCGTGATGCCGAGATCGAGGCGGAGCGACGCCGCGTCGTGGCGCGCGATGCCCTCGTTCGGCGAGAACTCGAGCACGTGCGCATCGCGGATCTCCCAAGTGTCTCCGTCGAGGCTCGCGGCCGTGCTCGCGTCGATGCGCTGGCGGATCCCGCGCTGCTCGTCGAACAGGAAGACAGTGACTTCGCGCAGCATGCGCCCCTCGGCATCGTACATGCGCGCGGAGAAGATCGAAGTCCCCGAGGCGAACCACCAGCGCCCGAGCAAGCGCTCCGGGTTGCGCACGTTCTCGCCCTCGGCGGCTTCGCGGCCGCGCTCGAGCGCGGAGCGCAGCGGCAGGAGCACGCGATCCTCGAGCACGCCGAGGCCCAGCGCCGTGAGTGCACACAGAATGAGCAGCGGCGCGAGCGCGGCTTGCAAGCGGATGCCGCCCGTGCGGATCGCGGTCAGCTCGCGGTTACGCGCGGCGCGACTCAGGCACAGCACCGCGCCTGCGAGCCCCGCAAGCGGCAACATGATGGGGAGCACGGGGAACGCGCGCAGCGCGACCTCGCGCAGACCCGCGTCCAGGCGGCCCGCGAGGTCGTCGATGTGGAGCAGCATGTCGGCGGCCAGCCACATCGCGGCCAGCCCCAGAAACACCGCAGCGCTGGTGAGCGCGAACTCGACCAGCAGATGGCGAGCGATCGTGCGCAAGTCCGGCAGTCTACTTCGCTCGACTTCGCCTCGCTGCGCGCGGCTTCGCCGCTTGCCGGCTCGGCTCGGGACGGCCCTCGCCTCGCCGCCCTCGTACGTTGCGCTGTGCGCGTGGACTCCGTAAGTATGAGGCCCGAATGCAGGTCATCGAGGGGAGCGATCAGCCGCGCGAATCGGCTCGGGGATGCGTGCTGACCGTGGGCAACTTCGACGGACTGCACCTCGGTCACCGCTCGCTGCTCTCCGCGGTGGTCGCGCGCGGCCGCGAGCTCGGTCGACCGACTGCGCTCTACACGTTCGACCCGCATCCGCGGCGCGTGCTGTCTCCCGATCAGAAGCAGCCGCTGCTCATGACCTGGGATCAGCTGGCGGCGGCGCTCGAGCAGGAGGGGATCGACTTTCTCGTGCGCGAGCGCTTCACGTCGGCGTTCGCCGCACTGTCTCCCGACGAATTCCTGCGCGACGTCATCGCCGAGAGACTCGCGCCGCGCGAGGTCTTCGTCGGCCGCGACTTCCACTTCGGAAAGGGGCGCGCGGGCTCGGGCGAGATGCTGGTCGCGCGCGGGCCGGAGCTCGGCATTCGCGTCGTGCTGCTGCCGCAGGTTCGGGTCGGCGGCGCGGACGTCTCGAGCACGCGCGTGCGCGAAGCGCTCGCCCGCGGCGACGTGGCCGACGCGCGCTTGTGTCTCGGCCGGCCCTACACCGTTTGGGGTCGCATCGTCGAAGGCGACCGGCGTGGGCGAACCTTGGGCTTCCCGACCGCGAATCTCGCGCCCGACAACGAGATCGTGCCGGCGAACGGCGTCTACGCGACCCGTGTGCGCCTGTTCGAGGACGCCGCGTCGAACGCACTCGGCGCGGAGTCGTTCGCTGGAGTCACGAACGTGGGCACGCGTCCCACCTTCGCGCCGGGCCGGGTCCTGGTAGAGACTCACTTGCTCGACTTCGAGAGAGACCTCTACGGGCGCCGCATGGAGCTCGCGTTTCACGCGCGCATCCGCGACGAGAAGAAGTTCTCCGGGCCTCAGGAGCTGGCGCGCCAAATCGCGAGTGACGCGGAGCAGGCGCGCCAGACGCTGCGCGCAGAGACTCGCCGAGCGTGACTTCGCGCATCGCATTGGCGAGCAGGAGAGTGCTGCGCTTCGCCTTCGACTGGCGGATCTGGGTGGGTGTTGCGCTGCCCGTCGCGGCGATTCTGTACACCGTCCACGACGTCGATCTGCGCGAGGTCGCGGCGCACATCGGCGACGCCAACCTGTGGCTCGTGCTCGCGATGGTGCCGCTCCACGTGCTGGCGCTCTGGCTGCGGGCGCTGCGCTGGCGCTGGCTCGCGCGCTCCCTCTCCGAGAAGCCGCTGCCGATGCGCCCGCTGTTCCGCGCGACCGCCCTCGGCTTCATGGCGATCAACGTGCTGCCGTTCCGCTTGGGCGAGCTCGCGCGGCCGTGGCTGCTCGGCCGAGAGACCGAGGTGCGCGGGTCGGCGGCGCTCGGCACGCTCGTCCTCGAGCGCGCGATCGACTTCACCGCGGTGTCGGTCATGGGCGGGATGGTGCTCTTCCTGCACGCGAAGGCGATGCCGTCGTGGGTGCGTTCGGGCGCGGTGATCTTTGCGGTGTTCACGCTGATCCCCGTGGGTGCGATCGTCGCGCTGCGCATCAACGAGTCGGGCTCGCTCGCGCTGCTCGCGGGCCTGCTTCGCGGGTTTCCCGATGGCGTGCGCGAGCGCGTGATGGGGCTCGTCACAGAAGTGTGTCGGGGCCTCGCGGGTCTGCGCGGCTTCCACGCCACCGCGCAGGTGCTGTTTCAGACGCTGATCCTCTGGGCGATCGTGCTGCCCGCGCCCTTCCTGCTCGGTCTCTACGCATTCGACATCGATCTCGAGCCGCGCAAGATGCTGCTCGCGACCTTCACGACCAACGTGTTCGTCGCGCTCGCCGTCGCGGCGCCGTCGGCGCCGGGCTTCTTCGGGGTGTTTCACTTCGCTTGCCGCGAGGCGCTGCATCTGTTCGGCGTGCCGCGCGCCGTCTCCGTCGCTTACGGCACGCTCGTGCACATGACTTACTGGTTGCCGGTCACATTGATCGGCGGCGTCGTGGCTGCGCAGACAGGCGCGCGTTTGGCGGAAATCGTCGCGCCCGGACTCGGTAAAGCTCCCTCCGGCGACCACCGATAACGCGGACGATCTCGGGTCTCCTCGCGACACCCGCGTTCTCTCTGGTGATGCGCGAGCGGAGGGGTGCGTTGAACGATCGGATCGGCGAGCTCCTCGTACAGAAGAATCTTCTGTCCGAGGAACAGCTGAAGCGCGCGAAGGAAGAGGCCCGCTCCAGCGGCACGCGCATCGGCTATCAGATCACGAAGCTCGGCTTCGTCGAAGAAGGCAAGGTCGCGGAGGCCGTCTCCAATCAGTACGGCGTGCCGACGATCGAGCTCGACGAGTTCGAGGTCGACTCCGAAGTCATTGCGCTGATCCCCGAGGACGTGGTCACCAAGCACACGATCCTGCCGGTGAATCGCGCGGGCTCGACCTTGATCGTGGCGATGTCGGACCCGTCCAACATCTTCGCCATCGACGACATCAAGTTTCTCACCGGCTACAACGTCGAGGTTGTCGTTGCCGCGGAAGAGGCGATCCGGCGCGCGATCGAGCGCTACTACAACCAGGGCGCGGACCTCGACGAAGTCATGGCCGGCTTCGACGACCAGGAGTTCGAGGTCGTCGGCGACGAGGAAGGCCCGAGTCTCGAAGAGCTCGAGAAGGCCGTCGAAGACGCGCCCGTCGTCAAGCTCGTGAACCTGATTCTCACCGACGCGATCAAGAAGGTGGCGTCGGACATTCACATCGAGCCGTACGAGAGGGACTTCCGCGTCCGGTACCGCATCGACGGCGTGCTGTACGAAGTCATGCGCCCGCCGCGCAAGCTGCGCAACCCGCTCACTTCGCGCGTGAAGATCATGGCCGACCTGGACATCGCCGAGCGGCGGCTCCCGCAGGACGGTCGCATCAAGCTGAAGATGGGCAAGACCAGGGAGATGGACTATCGCGTCTCCGTCCTCCCTACACTTTTCGGTGAGAAGATCGTTCTCCGCCTCCTCGACAAGGGCAACCTGCAGCTCGACATGACCAAGCTCGGGTTCGAGGAGAAGCAACTCGCCGACTTCCAACACGCCATTCACTTGCCGTTCGGCATGGTGCTCGTGACTGGCCCCACGGGCTCCGGCAAGACGACGACGCTCTATTCCGCGCTCTCCGAGCTGAACAAGACCAGCGAGAACATCTCCACCGCCGAGGACCCGGTCGAGTTCAACCTCTCGGGCATCAACCAGGTGCAGATGAAGGAAGACATCGGGCTCAACTTCGCCGCGTGTCTCCGCGCCTTCCTCCGCCAGGACCCCGACATCATCATGGTCGGCGAGATCCGCGATTTCGAAACGGCCGAGATCGGCATCAAGGCCGCGCTCACCGGTCACATGGTGCTGTCGACACTGCACACCAACGACGCGCCGAGCACCATCAACCGCTTGCTGAACATGGGCATCGAGCCGTTTCTCGTCGCGAGCTCCGTGAACGCCATCGTCGCGCAGCGGCTCGCGCGCAAGATCTGTCAGGAGTGCAGGCAGGAGGACCCGAGCATCACGCGCGAGGAGCTCGAGGCGGCGGGCATGACTCCCGAAGAGGCGAAGAAGTGCCGGCCGATGAAGGGCGCGGGCTGCGGGAACTGTTCAGAGACGGGCTTCAAAGGCCGAATCGCGGTGTACGAAGTCATGGTCGCGACCGAAACACTGAAGGAGTTCGTGCTGAACGGCGCGAGCTCGACCGAGATCAAACGCGAGGCGATCCGCCACGGGATGTCGACCTTGCGGCGCAGCGTGCTGAACAAGGTGTTGGAGCAGACCACGACCTTGGCCGAGGTCTTCCGCGTGTCGGCTCGAGACGATTGAGAGAGCGATGGCGAATCTTCACCAGCTGCTGAAGGCCATGGTCGAGAAAGGCGCGTCCGACCTGCACCTGACGACGGGCAGTCCGCCGCAGCTCCGCGTCGACGGTCACCTGACTCCGCTGCGCATGGACCCGCTCTCGCCGCAGGACACCAAGCAGGCGTGTTACTCGATCCTCACCGACGCGCAGAAGCACCGCTTCGAGGCGAACAACGAGCTCGACCTCTCGTTCGGCGTGAAGGGTCTGGCGCGCTTCCGCGCGAACATCTTCGTGCAGCGCGGCGCGGTCGCCGGCGCGTTCCGCACGATCCCGTACAAGATCCTCACGTTCGAGGAGCTCGGCCTCCCGCCGGTGATCGAGAGACTCGCGCAGAAGCCGCGCGGCCTGATCCTCGTCACGGGCCCGACGGGCTCGGGGAAGTCGACGACGCTCGCGTCGATCATCGACAAGATCAACACCGAGAACAACCACCACATCATCACGATCGAGGACCCGATCGAGTATCTGCACCCGCACAAGAACTGCGTGGTGAATCAGCGCGAGGTCGGCGCCGACACGCAGAGCTTCAAGGCGGCGCTGCGCTACATCCTGCGCCAGGATCCGGACGTCGTGCTGGTCGGCGAGATGCGCGACCTCGAGACGATCGAGGCGGCGCTCACGGTCTCCGAGACCGGTCACTTGTGTCTGGCGACGCTGCACACCAACTCGTGCGTGCAGACGATCAACCGCGTCATCGACGTGTTCCCGGCGCACCAGCAGTCTCAGATCCGCACGCAGCTCTCATTCGTGCTCGAGGGCGTCGTGAGTCAGACCCTGATGACGAAGGCGACGGGCGGCGGGCGCGTGATCGCGCTCGAGGTCATGGTCCCGAACGCCGCGATTCGCAACCTGATCCGCGAGGACAAGATCCACCAGATCTACTCGCAGATGCAGATGGGCCAGGACAAGTTCGGCATGCAGACGCTCAACCAGTCACTCGCCGACTTGGTTCAGCGGCGGCTCGTCTCGCTCGAGGACGCCACCGCGCGCAGCTCGGATCCGGACGAGCTCGCGAACATCATCGCGAATCCAAGCGCGCTCGCGGGCCGTCGCCGCTCGGCGACCTGAACCCTGCGAGCGGGAGACCACCATGCCTACATACACCTGGGTCGGGAAGACGCGAGAGGGCCTCTCCAAGAAGGGCGTGATCGTCGCCGCGGACGTCGACGGGGCGATGACGACTTTGCGCGCCCAAGCGATCACGCCGACCTCGGTGAAGCCCAAAGGCAAGGACCTCTCGGAGATCTTCCCGTTCCTGCAGAAGGGCGTGAGGATCCGCGACCTCGTCATCTTCACGCGCCAGTTCGCGACGATGATCGACGCCGGTCTGCCGCTCGTGCAGTGTCTCGACATTCTCGGCACGCAGGAGGAGAACGCGACCTTCAAGAAGGTCATCCTGCAGATCAAGGGCGACGTGGAGAGCGGCTCGACGTTCTCCGACGCGCTCGGCAAACACCCGAAGGTGTTCGATCGCCTGTACGTGAACCTGGTCGCGGCCGGCGAGGTCGGCGGCATCCTCGACACGATCCTGTCGCGGTTGGCCGCCTATCTCGAGAAGAACGACAAGCTTCGCCGCAAGGTGAAGGGCGCGATGACTTACCCGGCCGCAGTCACGGTGATCGCGACCGTCGTCGTGGTCGTCATGCTGACCAAGGTCATTCCGGTCTTCGAGAAGATGTTCAAGGACTTCGGCGGCACGCTGCCCGCGCCGACGCAGATGGTCATCAACCTCTCTCACTTCCTGCAGGCGTACATCCTCTACATGATCATCGGCCTGGGAGTCATCGCCTACGGACTGAAGCGCTACTACGGCACGACTCAGGGCCGTCTGGTCATGGACACGCTGTTCCTGAAGTCGCCGATCTTCGGCTCGCTGCTGCGGAAGGTCGCGGTTGCGCGCTTCTCGCGAACGCTGTCGACGATGCTCTCGTCGGGCGTGCCGATCCTCGACGCGCTGGAGATCGTCGCGCGTACGGCCGGCAACGTCGTGGTCGAGCGCGAGATCCTGATGACCAAGTCCTCGATCGCGGAAGGCAAGACGATCGCCGAGCCGTTGCAGGGCTCGAAAGTGTTTCCCGGCATGGTCGTGCAGATGATCTCGGTCGGTGAGCAGACCGGCGCGATGGACGCGATGCTCGGCAAGATCGCGGACTTCTACGACGACGAAGTCGATACGGCGGTCGACGCACTCACTTCGCTGCTCGAGCCGCTGCTCATGGTCGGCTTGGGCGGAACGATCGGCTGCCTGCTCGTCGCGATGTATCTCCCGATCTTCAAGATCGCCGACAACGTCGTCTAGCGCGCGCATGCCGGAGAAGGCGAGGCACGGGGTGATCCCGGCGAATGCCTTCGCCACGCGCCTGATCGCGCTGGCCGCGATCCTGACGCTCGCGGTGCTCGCGCAGCTGCGCGGCGGCGGCGTGTACTCGAGCAGCGAGCTCAGCGCGCTCTACGTGCTGGTGCTCGCCGGGTTCCTGCTCGCGCTCGCCTACGGCGCGCTCGCGGCGTGGAGTCCGTGGAAGCGGCTGCACTTGCTGGAGCTCGCCGGCGACGCCGTCTTGATCTCCGGCTTCGTGTACTGCTCCGGCGGTCCGCGCTCGATCTTCGGCTTTCTGTTCATCATCTGGATCGTCTATGCCGCGCTCACACTCGGGTCGCGCGGAGCGATGCTCGCGTGCGCCTTCGCGACCGTCGCTCACTTCGCGATCGCATGGGGACCGATCGTCGGCTGGTTTCCGCCGTACAGCGCCGACTTCGCCATGCAGAGTCACGAAGCCGGTGCCTCGGTCGGAGCGCACGCCGTCGCGTTTCTCGCCGTCGCGCTGCTGGCGCGCCGGCTCGCGGCCGAGGTGCAGGCCGGGCGCGAAGAGCTTCAGGAGCTCGGCGAGCTGCACCGCCGCATCGTCGACAACGTGTCGTCGGGGCTGTTGACCGTGACTCGAGCCGAGGTGATCTCGTCGTTCAATCAAGAGGCGGAGAACATCACGGGCTTTCGGGCGGACGAGATGCTCGGCCGGCCGCTGTCTCAGCTGTTTCCCAACTTGGGGCCGATCGAAGTCGCGGAGCGCCAGCGGCGCATCCAGCTCGAGTACCGAGACCGCGCGGGTCGCCACCTGCACCTGGGCATGTCGCTGTCGTGGCTCCGCAACCCGGCCGGCCAGGCCGAGGGAGCGATCCTGATCTTCCAGGACCTGACTCACTTGGTGGAGATGGAGGAGCAGCTGCGCAAGAGCGAGCGACTCGGCGCGATCGGTCAGTTGGCCGCGGGTCTGGCGCACGAGATCCGCAATCCGCTCGCGTCGCTCTCGGGCGCGGTGGAGCTCCTGGCCGCCGACCGTCCGGAGGGAGACCGCCACTCACAGACCCTGTCGCAGATCGTGCAGCGAGAGACTGCGCGCCTCAATCGGCTCGTGACTGACTTCCTGACCTATGCGCGTCCCGGTCCCGGCGAGAGCGAGCCCGTTTCGCTGCGCGCGCTCTTCGACGAGATCGCGGAGTTGGTGGCGCGCGACGCCTCGCTCGGCATCGAGGTGAAGGTCGACGTCGCCGCGGATCTCGAGGTGCTCGGCAACCCCGATCAGCTCCGCCAAGTGTTCTGGAACCTGGTGCTGAACGCGGCGCAGAGCGACCCGAGTGACCGCGCGGTGCACGTGCGCGCGGCGCGCGTCGCCGAGGGCGTCGAAGTCTCGATCGAGGATCGCGGCTGCGGCATCGCGCCCGAGACGATGGATCGCCTCTTCGAGCCCTTCTACACGACGAAGGCGAAGGGCACGGGGCTCGGGCTCGCCACCGTACACCGAGTGGTGGAGGCGCACGGCGGCCGCATCGGGATCACGAGCGCGCCCGGCACCGGGACGACCGTGCGCGTGTTCCTGCCTCGGTCGCGACCTTAAGCGCTTCTGCGCAGGTTCCGATCGGCCAGCGGGGGAGGAACGATTGGCGCGGATTCTCGTGGTCGACGACGAGACCAGCATGCAGGAGTTTCTCCAGATCCTCCTGCAGCGCGAGGGTCACGAAGTCAGTTCGTGCGGGTCGGCGAGCGAGGCGCTGGTCGCTCTCGAGAGCGATGACTGGGACCTGGTCATCAGCGACATCCGCATGCCCGGCATGTCGGGGCTCGAGCTGCTCGACCAGATCCGGCGCTTGAACATCGAGACGACCGTCATCCTGATCACCGCGCACGGCACGACCGAGTCCGCGGTCGAAGCCATGAAGCACGGTGCGTACGACTATCTGACCAAGCCGTGCTCGGTGGACGAGATCCGGCTCGTCGTCGAGAAGGCGCTCGAGAAGCGCGATCTCTCGCACGAGAACCGGCGCCTGCGCCAGCAGCTCAAGGTCGAGAGCGCGTTCCCGACGATCATTGGCAAGAGCTCCCGCATGCAGGAGATCTTCGCGCTCGTGCGCCAGGTCGCGCCGACGCGCGCGAACATCCTGATCACCGGTGAGAGCGGCACCGGCAAGGAGCTGATCGCGCGCGCGATCCACAATCTGTCGGATCGCCGTGACTCGCCGTTCGTCGCCGTGAACTGCGGTGCGATTCCCGAGAACCTGCTCGAGAGCGAGCTCTTCGGTCACGTGAAGGGCTCGTTCACCGGAGCCACCGCCAACAAGCCCGGCCTCTTCGAGGTCGCGAACGGCGGCACGCTGTTTCTCGACGAGATCGGCGAGATGGAGCTCGGCCTGCAAGTGAAGGTGTTGCGCGCGATCCAGCACCGCACGTTCCAGCGGGTTGGCGGCACCAACGAGATCCACGTCGACGTGCGCATCCTGTGCTCGACGAATCGCCGCCTCGACCTCGAGGTGAGAGAGGGCCGCTTCCGCGAGGACCTCTTCTACCGGTTGAACGTGATCGAGATCGCGCTGCCGCCGCTGCGCGAGCGACCGGAGGATCTGCCGCAGCTGGTGCAGCACTTCGCGGACAAATACTCGACCGAGCTGGGAAAGGACGTGCGCGAGATCGATCCCGCCGTGCTTCCCGCCCTCGAGGCCTACACATTTCCGGGTAACGTGCGCGAGCTCGAGAACCTGGTGGAGCGCGCGGTCACGCTCGCGCGCACCAACGGCATCACCCTGGACTGTCTGCCCGCCACGGTCCGCCGCCCCGCGGAGCCGCCGATGACTGCGCGCATTCCCGCCGACGGCGTGAATCTCGACGCGCTGCTCGCCGCTTACGAGACCTCCCTCATCCAGGAGGCGCTGGCGCGCACCAAGGGTGTGAAGAAGCGCGCGGCGCAGCTCCTGGGCGTGACGTTCCGCTCGCTGCGCTACCGGCTCGAGAAGCTTCGTCTCGACGATGGGAGTGACTGATGGCGAGCTCGTCGGTGACGCGATCCGTCACTCGCGCGCGCGCGAAACGTCACTCGGTGACCTCGGACACGCTCGCCAGCGCGCGCGCAGCCGCTCGGGGATCCCGTGGAGATCCATATGCGTCGCCCCAGTCACTGCACGCCCGCGGGCACGCAACGAGACCAGGGCACGGCGCTTGCTCTATCGCCGACCGCACGGCGCTCGCGGCGGGAACAGACCCCGGCGCCGAGCAAAAGCGATTTCTGGGTACCGTACTCAGCAAGGAGAAGAAATGATGCTTCGCAATCTGAAAAAGCGTGAAGGTTTCACGCTCATCGAGTTGATGATCGTCGTGGCGATCATCGGTATTCTGGCGGCCATCGCCATCCCGAACTTCATCAAGTTCCAGCTGCGCGCGAAGGCGGGCGAGGCGAAGGTAAACCTGGCGGCGATCCGCACCAGCGAGGAGTCGTACTTCGCTGAGGCCGGTACGTACGTGGACATGACAATCCCGGCGCCCGCGGCCTATGTGCTGGGCCTCAAGACTCCGTTTACCGTCGCGGTCCCGCCGTGCCCGGCCCCGCCGATTCCGCCCTTCGTGAGCGGTCTCCCGGGTAACTGCTGGATGGGCTGGCAGCCCGAGGGCGACGTCTATTACTCGTACCAGATCTTCGGCGGCGTCGGCGGCGCGGTCGCCGGTATCGCGCCGGCAGCGGGTCTGACGGCGAACGAGTTCTATGCGGGCGCGGTGGCGGACATCGACGCCGACGGCGTGCAGAACTCGTGGGGCGTGAATCAGCCCGACCAGGCGGGCGCATTCCTGCCTTCGCCGGGCTTCAGCCAGGCGCCGCTCGCTGCGGTGTGCGGCACCTCGAATCCGGGTGTTGCCGGCCCGAACGGGCCGCTCGACAGCGGCAGCGGTCTCTCGGTGGTCGGCCAGGTCGGCCCGTGCGACAGCATCGACATGGGTCGCAACGTCTTCTAAAGACGCCCCTGACTCATTCTGTCTGACATCGACCCGGCGGGATCGCGAAACGGTCCCGCCGGGTCTCTCTTTTCGGGAGAGCGCAGGCACACGCCTCAAGCGGCCGTGCGCGCACTCCGATTTCTACCGTCGAGATGACTCCGCGCCTGCGCCGAATCCCGCTCGAACTTTGGCTCTTGCCGTGGCTCGTCGCTGCCGTCTGGGCTGGGCACGAAACGAACCGCTGGCTCGAGGCGCGCAAGGTCGAGCTGAAGGCCGATGGCAGCGTCGGCGTGCTGCCCAACGGAGCCGCGGTGCGCGTGCTCTCGCTCGGCTTCGAGCGACTCATGGCCGACTTGTTCTGGGTGCGCACCGTCTACTACGTCGGCGATCCAGACGCCTCTCGCGCAAACTGGCCCGCGGCGGAGCCGCTTGCGAATCTCGTCACGGACATCGATCCGACCTTCGACTCGGTCTACGTCCTCATGTCCTCGGTGCTGAGCGGGCTCCGCGGCGACCACGACGCGGCGATCCGGCTGCTCGAGAAGGGCGCCGCGATCAGCAAGTACTGGCGCATCCACTTCCTGCTCGGCTTCGAGTACTTCATGGAGAAAGAGGACTACGTGCACGGCGCGCAGTGTCTCGAGCGCGCCGTCGCGCTCGGCGGGCCGTACTACCTGCAGTTCCTCGTGAGTCGCCTGTACGCGAGCGCCGGTGACCCGACGACGGCGATGCAATTCATCGCGGCGCGGCTCAAGAACGAAGAGAATCCGGGGGTGCGCGCCGAGCTCGAGCAGCGCTATTCGGACATCTGGATCAATCGCGACCTGGCGCAGATCGACGACGCGATCGCGAAGTTCCGCGACAGGAAGCGCGCGGGGCCGAAGAACGTGGGCGCGCTCGTCGACGCCGGCTTCCTCGCGACATTGCCGCGCGATCCGAAGGGCGGGGAGTACTTCATCTCGGACGGCAAGGCCGCCACCCGTGTCACATACAAAGTCTTGAAGCTCAACCTGCCGGGCCTTCGGACTCACGGAGGGAAGTGAGTGTGAACGCGATTCGAACCCGAAGTCTGCACAAGACGTTTCGCACGGGCTTCTGGATGCGGCCCGTCGAGGCCGTGAAGAACGTCGATCTCGACGTGAAGTCCGGCGAGATCTTCGGCTTCATCGGGCCGAACGGAGCGGGCAAGACGACCACCATCAAGGTGCTCACCGGCCTGGTTCTGCCGACGTCGGGCGAGGCCTGGGTCAACGAGATTGCGGTGAGTGATCCGAATAGCCGCGCGAACCTCGGCTTTCTGCCCGAGGGTACGTTCTTCCACGACTATCTCGACGCCCGCGAGTTTCTCGACTTCCACGGCTCGCTGCTCGGCGTTCCGCGGGAGCTGCGGCGCGAGCGCATCCCGAAGCTGCTCGAACGAGTCGGGCTCACCGCCGCGGCCGACCGCCAGATCCGCCGCTATTCGAAGGGGATGCGCCAGCGCGTCGGCCTCGCGCAGGCGCTGATCGGCGATCCGCAGATCGTGATCCTCGACGAGCCGATGTCGGGCCTCGATCCCTTGGGCCGCAAAGACATACGCGACGTGATCCTGTCGCTCCGCGACGAGGGGAAGACGGTGTTCTTCTCCTCTCACATCCTTGAGGACGCCGAAGTGATCTGCGACCAGGTCGCGATCATCCTCACCGGGCGGATCGTGAAGCAGGGATATCTGGACGAGTTACTCGGACAGGAGCTCGTCGGCACCGAGCTCGTGGTCGAGTCGATTTCCGAGGCGCTCTACTCGGAGCTGCAGCACAGGGCGAGCCGCGCCATCGTCCAGGGGAACCGCTTCCTGTTCGAGTTCGCCGGCGAGAGCGACGGCGAGAAGGCGCTCGATCGCGTGCGCGCGAGCGGCGGCCGCGTGCGCAGCTTCGTTCCGAAGCGCCGGAGTCTCGAGGACCTCCTGCTCGAAGGGCTCCAGGAGGAGAAGCGCACATGAACTCCGCGCTGCGCGTCTGGGTGCTCGCGCTGAACACGTACCGCGAAGCGGTGCGCGACAAGCTGCTCTACAACCTGCTGCTCTTCGCCGGGCTCATGATCGCGAGCTCGATCCTGCTCGCGCAGCTGCAGATCGGGAAGGACGAGCGTATCTACCGCGACGTCGGTCTCGGAGCGATCGCGTTCTTCGGCGTGCTGATCGCGATCTTCGTCGGCATCAATCTGGTCTACCGCGAGATCTCGACGAAGACCGTCTACACGATGCTCTCCAAGCCCGTGCGGCGCTGGGAGTTCATCCTCGGCAAGTATCTCGGTCTGCTCTCGCTGCTCGCGGTCGAGGTCGCGATCATGAGCGCCTGCTTCCTCGGCGTGCTGGTCTGGAAGGGCTCCGAGTTCTCGATGGGCCTCGTGTGGGCGATCGGAATGATCTATCTCGAGCTCGCGCTCGTGACCGCGATCGCGATGTTCTTCTCGAGCTTCACGTCGCCGTATCTCGCCGGAATGTTCACCGTCGCACTGTGGATCATCGGGCATCTGCTCGCCGACCTGCGCGCGTTCGGGCAGCACTCGGACATCGCCGGGCTCAAGGAGTTACTCGAAGCGCTCTACTGGACCTTGCCGAATCTCGACCGCCTCGACTTCAAGGCGGACGCGGCGGCGGGCAACCCGATCGAGCTGGCGCGCGCCTCGATGGCTGCGCTCTATGCGCTGCTCTACTCGTTCGTGCTCATGTCGGGCGCGGTCGTTCTCTTCCAGCGGCGCGACTTCCGGTAGAGCGCGCTAACTTCGCGCCATGGGGGAGCTCGGCATTCCGGCGCCGCTCTTGGCGGCAGTCGCGTTCGTGTTCGGCGCGTGCATCGGCAGCTTCACCAACGTCGTCGTCTGGCGCCTGCCGCGCGGCGAGTCACTCGTCACTCCCGGATCTCACTGTCCGGGCTGTGACGCGCCGATCCCGCCGTGGGCGAACGTGCCGCTCCTGTCGTATCTCGCGCTGCGTGGGCGCTGCCGCGCGTGCGGCGCGCGCATCTCGCTGCGCTACCCGCTCGTCGAGGCGCTGACCGGGGGGGTCTTCGTCGCGCTCCTCTGGGTGCACGGCCCGAGCGCACGACTGCTGATCGACTGGGCGCTGGCGGCGACACTGATCGCCGTGACCTTCATCGACCTCGACCACCAGATCATCCCGAACTCGATCACACTGCCCGGTGTCGTCCTCGGGCTCGCGCTCTCGATCGCTGCGCCACAGCTCGGCGTCGGCTGGCGCGACGCGCTGCTCGGGGTGGTCTGCATCGGCGGCGCGATGTGGGCGATCTCCGCGGGCTACGAGAAGTTCTCCGGCAAGATCGGGCTGGGCATGGGCGACGTGAAGCTGGTCGCGATGCTCGCGAGCTTCCTCGGGCTCGAGGGTGGACTCGGCGTGCTGATCGTCGGGTCACTCGTCGGCATCGTGTACGGCGTCGCGATGCTCGCGTGGGTGCGCGGCGGCCGCGAGACGCGAATTCCGTTCGGACCCGCGCTCGCGCTGGCGGGCATCGTCTTCCTGTTTCACCCGAACCTGCTCGATCACTTCCTGGTTCGTCCGTGAAGCCGCTGCGCGGCGGAGTCCAGGTCGAGATCGTCGCGAACCTGTTCGTGATGACGTTCGCCGGCATCGCCCTCGTCGCGGTCGTGATGGCAAGTCTCTCGGCGCGCATCGTGCGCGACGACGCGCTCGAGCGGGTTCGCATGGGCTCGCGTCACATCGAGGCGGCGCTCGGGCGGGGCGCGAACCGACTCGACGACCTGGCGGCGCTCGCGCGCGCCTCGGGCCCGCGCATCGCGGGCGGAGAGTTCCGCGTGCTCGACGCCTCCGGGCGCGAGCTGCTCGCTGACTCACTCGATCCGCGCGCGCGCGCGGCGCTCGCCCCGCTGGTCGCGGCCGCCCGCGAGAGCGACGAGGTGATCGAAGAGGGCGGCCTGCTGAGCGGCGAGCTCGTCATCGTCTCGCGCATCCGCACCCCGGCAGGCGAGGAGGGCTTCCTCGTCGGGCGCGCTCCCGGAGAAAGCTACCGCGCACGCCTCGCGCCGCTGCTCGGCGCGGGCGCATGGGTGCTGTTCATCGCGACCTCGGTGTTCGTCGCGTTCGGCGGCTGGCTGCTGCGCCGCCGGGTGGTGCTGCCGCTCGCGGCGCTCGCGCAGGGAACGCGGCGCCTCGCGGCGGGCGACCTGGCGTCGCGCCTCGAGCCGCACGGCCCCGCCGAGCTCGCCGAGCTCGCGCGCTCGTTCAACCGCATGGCGGAGGCGCTCGAGGCGGATCGGATCGCGCTCGAGCGCGCGCACGAGTCACTCGCGCGCGGACGGCGCCTCGCTGGCGTCGGCCAGCTCGCCGCGGGCGTCGCGCACGAGGTGGGCAACCCCGTCGCGGCGATCCTCGGCTACGCCGAAATGTGTCAGCGCGACAAGCTCGCGAGCGAGCGAACGCGCGAGCTGGCCGAGCGAATCGGCGAAGAGGCCCTGCGCATCCGGACGCTGGTGCGCGAGATGCTCGACCTGTCGCGCCCTGACGCGCTCGCGCTCGAGCGCAGCGCCTCGGCCGAGCTGATCGAGCGCGTCGCCGAGCGGGTCCGCCCGCAGCCGTTGCTCGCCGGCATCGATCTTCGTGTCTCGGTCGCCTCCGACCTGCCGCCCGTCGAGGTCGACCGGCGCCGCCTCGAGCAGATCTTCGTGAACCTGATCGAGAACGCCGCGCACGCGCTGCGCGGCAGGTCCGAGCCCCGGATCGAGCTGGCGGCCCAGCACGCGCACGACCCGTCGCGTCCCGCGCGCCGCGCCTCCGATCGCGAGAGCGCGAGTCACAATGCGGAGCGGGCGCCGGACTCCGTCGCCTTCACCGTCACCGACAACGGCCCGGGCATCGATCCCGAGCACTTGCCGTACGTCTTTGATCCGTTCTTCACGACCAAAGAGCCGGGGGAGGGCTCGGGCCTCGGACTCTGGAACGCGCATCGACTGGCCGAGCTGCTCGGCGGAAGACTCGAAGTCGCGAGTCAGTCCGGGCGGACTTGCTTCAGATTGGTGTTGCCCGCGTCCGATACGAACGCCGGCCATGGCCACACGCCGCGCGCTGATCATCGATGACGAGGCCGGAGTCCGCTCCAGCCTCCAGCTGATCCTCGAGGACGAAGGCTACGAGGTCGCGACGGCCGCCGACGGCGACGTCGGTCTGCGCACCGCACAGAGCGAGCGCTTCGACGTGGTCCTGTGCGACGTGCGCATGCCTCGGCGCGGCGGCTTCGACATACTCGAAGATCTGCTGCGCGCGCAGCCCGAGGCGACGGTCCTCGTGATGTCCGCGTTCGGACAGGTCGAGCAGGCACTCGAAGCGGTCCGCAAGGGCGCCTACGACTTCCTCGCCAAGCCGTTCACCGCGCAGGAGCTCCTGCTCGCGCTGCGCAAGGCCGACGAGCGCGAGCGGCTGCGCAGCGAGAACCGCCGGCTGAAGCGCGCGCTCTCGCACGAGGCGGGCGGTGTCTCGATCGCGGCGTCGTCCGCGGCCATGCGCGAAGTCTTCGAGCTGGTCGAGCGCGCGGCGGAGTACAAGACGACGGTGCTCGTCACCGGCGAGAGCGGCGCCGGCAAGGAAGTGGTCGCGCGCGCCGTGCACGGTCTCTCGGACCGCGCCTCGGAGCCGTACGTCGCGGTGAACTGCGGCGCGATCTCCGAGTCACTGATCGAGAGCGAGCTCTTCGGCCACGTGCGCGGCGCGTTCACCGGCGCGGAGACGGAGTCGCGCGGCATGTTCCGGGAAGCCGACGGCGGCACGCTGTTCCTCGACGAGATCGGCGAGCTGCCACCCGCGATCCAAGTGAAGCTGCTGCGCGCACTCCAGGAAGAGGAGGTGCGGCCCGTCGGCGCGCCGAAGACGTTCCCGGTCGACGTGCGCATCATCGCCGCGACCGCGCGCGACCTCGAGCAGATGGTGGCCGCGAATCAGTTCCGCGCAGACCTCTACTATCGCTTGAACGTGTTCCGCATCCACGTCCCGCCGCTGCGCGAGCGCCGCGAGGACGTGCCGCTGCTCGCCGACCAGCTGCTCGCCGAGCACGCGCGGCGCATCGGGAAGGCGGTCGAGCCGCTCGGCCGCGACGTGCTCGACGCGCTGTCCTCGTACGCCTGGCCGGGAAACGTGCGCGAGCTCTCGAACTCACTCGAGCGCGCGCTGATCCTCGCGCGCAGCCCGCGCATCACGCTCGACCTCTTTCCCTTCGCCGCGGGCGCTGCGGGGACGAAGGCGGTGGCTCCGGAGCTGCCGGCCGCGGACTCACTTGGCGCCCCTGACTCGTCTGACGCGAGTGACTCGGCGGGCGAAGACCTCTCGATCAAGCGCGCCGGGCGCGCGCTCGAAGACCGACTGATTCGCCTGGCGCTCGTGCGCACGCGTGGCAACCGCACGCGCGCCGCGCGCCTGCTCGAGCTCTCGCCGCGCGCCCTGCAGTACAAGCTCAAGGAATACGCGATCGACCCGCTCAATCCGTTTCCGGCCGGCTCCGATAGCTGAGCTACCTCGGAGCGCTTCTGCTCCTCGGTGGAGGCCGGTCATGAAGCGAGCCATCGCAGTGGCGATTGCACTCGCGTGCGCCGCGTGCGGACAGTCGTCCTCCGACGTGCCGTTGGATCCGTCGGCGCCGCGCCCGGTCGCGCGACCGACGACCGGCGCGCAGAACGAAGCGCCGACGATCGAAGGCGTCGAGATCACGCCGAGCCCCGCGGGCGCCGGCGACGCACTCACTCTCGAGGTCAAGGTGCGCGACCCCGAGCGCGACCGACTCACGACCAGCGTCGAGTGGTTCAAGAACGGCGTCGCCGTCCCGGACCTGCAAGGCACCGTGGTCGATGCCGGCACGTTCGTCCGGGGTGACCGGGTCTATGCGGTCGTTTCCGTGTCGGACCCGACGCACGACGTGAAGGCGCAGTCACCCGCGATCGCGATCGGCAACTCGGCGCCGCGCGTGCGCTCGGTGTTCATCGGGCCCGAAAAGCCGACGGCGGCCGACATCCTCGAGGCGCAGACCCACGTCGAGGACGCGGACGGCGACTCGTTCGAGGTCTCGTACCGCTGGTACCGCAACGGCCAGCCGATCGCGGCCGCGACGAGCTCGCGTCTGCCTCCGGGGAGCGTGCACCGCGGCGATCAGATCATGGTCGAGGCCTCCGCCACGGACGGCAGCGACGCGAGTGAGTGGTCCCAGTCACCGCCCATTTCGGTGGCGAACGCGGCGCCCGCGATCACGACTCAGCCGAGCTACGAGATGACCGCGAGCGGTGCCTACCGGTACGCGCTCGGAGCGAAGGACGCCGACGGCGATACGCCGCTGCGCTTCGAGCTCCTGGAAGGCCCCAAAGGAATGGCGGTCGACGAGCAGTCGGGCGTCGTGACTTGGACCGTCCCGCAGGACGCGAAGGGCAGCAACGCCATCCGGGTCGCGGTGACGGACCCCTACGGCGGTCGAGCGACCCAAGCCTGGGTGCTCGCCGTCGATTGGAACGCGGCGGACATCGTGAAGCCCGAGCCGAAGGCCGAGGAGACTCCGTCCGCGAAGGAGCACGAGAAGCCCGCGGCCGAGCACGAGACACCGGCGGCCGAGGCCGAGCCGGGCGCGGACGAGGAGTCACCCGCGGAGACACCTGCGAAGCGCGCGGCCGCGAAGCCAGCGAAGACCACACCCGCCAAGGCAAAGCCGGCGGACGAGTACGAACCCGAACAGGATCAAGGAGAGCCGTACGAGGACAAAGAGTTCTAGCGCGCGCGGCGCGCTGCGGGTCGCTGAAGCCAACCTAGGGGTCGCCAATCCTCAAGTCGGTTTTTCGGCCCGCCGATCAAGGCCCGTGACGAACAGCCCGGATCCAGTGGTGATCCAGCTCACGAGCGGCCTCGATGCAAAAGAAACTCAAGTCTGCTGCCGGTTCGCAAACGGAGGGTCTCAGTGGCCAGTAACAACGTTCGGCGCATCCGCGAGGCGCTCATGATGAGCAAGGCCGAGCTGGCGCGCAAAGCGGGTCTCTCGACGCTGACCATCGACCGCGTCGAAGCGGGCAAGACCTGCCGCCTCGACACCAAGCGCAAGATCCTCCACGCGCTCGGCCTGCGTGTTTCCGACAAGGACTCGGTCTTCGGCGACCGACCCGTCGACCACCTGCTCGCGTCGCATCCAAGTGACTCGATGTCGGGCGGGAACTGAGGGCGAGACATGGCACTCTTCGGAAGCAAGACGGTCATCGGACTCGACATCGGCTCCTCGACGGTGAAGGCGGTCGAGCTGGAACCGCACGGCGGGAGTTACCGCCTGCGCGCGTTCGGCTTCGCGTCGCTTCCGCCGGAGGCGATCGTCCAGGGCTCGTTCATGAACGCGCCCGCGATCTCGGCGGCGATCTCCGAGGCGTGCTCGATGGGCAGCTTCAAGTCGAAGGACGTCGTGACTTCGGTGTCGGGTCACTCGGTGATCGTGAAGCGGATCTCGCTTCCGGCGCAGAGCAAGGAAGAGCTCGAAGAGACGATCCGCTGGGAAGCCGAGCAGTACATCCCGTTCGACATCAACGAAGTGAACATCGACCACCAGATCCTGCGCGAGACCGGCGTCGACGGCCAGATGGACGTCCTCCTGGTCGCGGCGAAGAAGGACCTGATCGACGACTACCACAGCGTGATCACGGAAGCCGGACTCACTCTGGTCGTGATGGACGTCGACGCGTTCGCCGTCGGCAACATGTACCAGCACAACTACGAGCCGTCCGAGGACTCGACCGTGGCGCTGCTCGATATCGGGGCGTCGGTCATCAACATGAACGTGATGAACGGCTCGGTGCCGGTCTTCACGCGCGACATCACCTCGGGCGGCAATCAGTACACCGAGGAGATCCAGAAGACGCTCGGCATCACCTTCGAGGAAGCCGAGCGCATCAAGATCGGCGGCCGCCCCGGCGAGGCCAGCAAGGACGTCGTTCCGCAGGAAGTGGAAGAGGCGATGCGCGAAGTCTCCGAGACGATGCTCGGCGAGATTCAGCGCTCACTCGACTTCTACCGCGCCACCGCGTCGAGCTCGCGCATCGAGCGCCTGCTGCTCTGCGGCGGTGCGGCCCGCGTTCCGGGTCTCGACCGGATATTCCACGACAAGCTCGAGATCGCCGTCGACATCGCCGACCCGTTCCAGCGCGTCGAGATCGCCTCGAGCGCGGGTGACGAGGATCGCCTCCGCGAGCTCGGTCCCGCGCTGTGCACCGCGATCGGCCTCGGCATGCGGCAGGGGGACGACAAGTGATTCGAATCAATCTCCTTCCCGTCCGCGAGGCACGCCGTGCCGCGAACATGCGCAAGCAGGGAATGCTGCTGCTCATGGCCGCGGGCGCCGGCGTGCTCCTCTGTCTCCTGCTCTCGACCTGGATGGCGGCGCGTATCTCGCACGAGCGCTCGCTGATCACCGCGCGCGAGGCCGAGCTGAAGAAGCTCGAAGTCACGATGAACGAGGTGAAGAAGTTCCAGGCGGAGCAGCAGGAGATCGAGCAGAAGCTCGCGATCATCGACCAGATCGAGGCCGCGCGCATGGGCCCGGTCAAGATCATGGACGAGCTCGCGACGCGGATTCCGCAGCGCGTGTGGCTCACGAAGATGACCGAGAGGAACGGGCTGCTCGAGCTCGAGGGGCGCAGCATCGACGCCGAAGTCGTCGCCGACTTCGCGGCCGTGCTCGAGGACTCACCGATGCTGTCCGCCGTCGACCTCCAGGAGACTCACTTGGAAGAGGTCGACGGGCTGAAGCTCTCGGCCTTCAAGCTCACCGCTCAGTACCCGTTCTTGAAGAACCCGGGTCAGCCCGCCGGGAAGGCCGCCAACGCCAAGCCGCCGGGCCCCCCGAGGCCCGCCCCGGCCGGCGCCAAGAAGTCGGCTGAGTAAGAGAGGCGAGTCATGGCGATTGGCGAAAACTTCGACGCTCAGAAGATCCTCCAGAGGCTGGAGCGATTGCCCGCGCCCGCGCGCGGCGGCGTGCTCGCCGCGGTCGCGCTCGTGGTCATCGGCTTCTACATGATGCTGTTCTTCGGGGGCAATCAGAACACGCTGCGCGGGCTGCAGACGCGGCGCGCGAAGGTCGAACAGGACATCCAGTCGGCGCGCGCCGTCGCGAACAACCTCGAGATGTTCAAGCGCAAGCGCGAGGAGCTGGGGGCTCAGCTCCAGGCGGCGCTCGAGAAGCTCCCCGAGTCGAGTGACTTGCCGGCGCTGCTCACGAACATCTCGACCCTGGGGAAGAAGTCCGGTCTCGAGATCCAGACCTTCAAGCAGGGCAAGAAGATCGACCGCGGCTTCTACTCGGAGCAGCAGATCGAGCTCCAGTTCACGGGGATCTATCACGACATCGGACTGTTCTTCGATCGCGTCGCGAATCTCTCTCGCATCGTGAACCTCACGGACCTCACGTTCGCGGTCGAGAGTGACACCGGGGAGAACCCGGTGCTCAAGGTCAAGGGCATCGCGGCGACCTTCTACTTCAATGACTCGTCGAAGAGCGCGCCGCCCGCGGGCGCGCCGCCGGCGAAAGGAACCTGAGATGAGGGAGCTCCGAATCGTGCGCCGCGCGTGCGTCTTGGCGCTCACGGTCGCCGTCGCGGCGGCCTGCGGCAGCAAGGACAAGCCCGAGGCGGCGGTCGCCAAGCCGCCCGCGCCGAAGATCGCGAAGGCCGCGCCGGAAGCGCCGATTGCCGCCGCGTATCACTACGACCCGACGGACAAGACCGATCCGTTCCGGTCGTACATCCGGCGCCAGATCACGCTGGAGAGTGACGAGAGCGCCTCGCCGCTCGAGCGCTTCGATCTCTCTCAGCTGACGGTGATGGGAATCATTTGGGGAGTCGACGAGCCGCGCGCGCTGGTCCGGGACCCGACCGGCAAGGGTTACATCGTGCGCGCCGGCACGCCGATCGGGAAGAACAAGGGCCGGATTCTGCGAATCGAAGACAACAAGGTGGTGGTGAAGGAAACCTACCTCGACCACCTCGACCGGGCGACGACAAAAGAGGTGGAGCTCGAGCTCTACGCCAACGGAAGGAACGGAGCATGACTCGGAGGGTGTCACTCACGATGTGGACGCTGCGCGCCGTCGCTGCGCTCGCACTGGTCGCGATCCCGCCTCAGGCGCGGGCGCTCGGGGCCGAGGTGAAGACGATCTCCGCCGTCGAGGTCCAGAACGACGCCGGCGTGACTCGGATCGTGCTTCGCGGCGCGAAGGACGCCATCTACACCGCGTTCATGCGCGAGGATCCGCCGCGGCTGATCATCGAGCTGCCGGACGTGGCATTCGCGGGCGTCAATACACCGATCAGTGTCAAGAACGGTCTCGTCGACGACGTGACCCTCGGGGCGTTCGGAGACGTGAAGGCCGGCCACAACATGGCGCGTGTCTCGATCGCGCTCTCGAAGGCCGCGGAGTACGAGGTCAAGCCGCAGGGCGACGAGATCACCGTCGAGCTGCGCCCGAGCGATGCGGCCGCGGCCGCCGCGCCGACCCAGCCGGGACCGCCCGACGTTTCACCCGACGACGAAGCGGCCTTCGCCGCGGCGGCGACTGACTCCGCTGCGGCGCAGCCGGGCGCGGCCGCGAAGGCCGCACCCGCGAAGCCCGCCGCTTCCGCGAAGGCGGCCGCTCCAGCGAAGGCCGCCGAAGCGGGCAAGCCCGCCGCGACAAAGAGCGCCTCGGCGAAGCTGAAGGCGCTCGTCTCGAGCGCGAACGGGATCGAGATCCAGGCCGACGGCCCGATCGACAACGTCGACTCGTTCCTGCTCTCGAATCCGGACCGCGTCGTCGTCGACTTGTTCGGCGCGAAGAGCGGCATGGTCCGCGCGAAGCAGAGCTTCGCGGACGGCGTCGTGTCTCAGGCGCGCATCGGCGAGCACCCGGGCAAGGTGCGCGTGGTGCTCGACCTGCGCGTGAAGACCGGCAAGCCGGTCGTCGTGCCCACGGACAAGGGCGTGCGCATCGAGCTCAGCTCGGACGGCAAGACTGCGGCCAGCGGCGCCGACTCGGCGAGCGCGGTGCCCGCGGCTCCCGCGCCGGCCGACGCGGCAGCGGCCTCCGCCGGCTCACCGGCCGCGGGCGGCGCGGCGCCCGCGATGGCCGACGCCTCGGGCGACGCCAGCGTGCAGAGCGTCCACTTCGAGTCACTGCCCGGCGTCGATCGGGTGGTGGTCACGCTCGGACGCAAAGTGACTGCGACTCAGTTCGAGCCCGATCCGAGCACGCTGATCGTCCTGCTGAAGGGCGCGACGATCGACGCGGCCACGGAGCGGCGCGTCGACACCAAGGAGTTCGGCGGCCCGGTCGAGATGTTCTCCGTCTTCAAGACGCCGGACGTCCCGAGCCCCGAGGTGCGCGTCCTCCTGAAGCGCAACACGCCCGAGAAGGCGAAGCTCGTTTGGGAAGGCGGCCAGCTGCGCATCGAGATGGAGCGGCCCGGCGGCGCACCCGCGCCGACGGCCGGCTCGAGTGACTCGAGCGGCGCGCCGACGCCCGACGGCGTGGCTCCGGCTCCCCCGCACGTGCCGACCCCCGGTGACGCCGCGGCGAGCCCGGCTCCCGCGGGCGACGCGAGCGCGGATGCGAGCGCTTCCCCGGATGCGTCGGCTCCGGCCGGCTCCGGCGCCAAGCCGAAGCCCGTCGCGACCGAGGTCGGCTCGAAGAGCGCGCCCCAGGGAATCAAGACCGCGACCGGCGGACAGGTCGCGTTCGATCCGTTCCTCGACGGTCCCGCCGACCCGGCGTCGATCGACATCCTCGAGGAAGGCGGCTTCGACGAAGAGAAGCAGTATCAGGGCCGGCGTATCTCGCTGGACTTCAAGGACGCCGACATCGGCAACATCCTGCGCCTGATCGCGGAGGTCTCCGACCTCAACGTGATCGCCGGCCAGGAAGTGACTGGCAAGGTCACGATCCGCCTGGTGGACGTGCCTTGGGATCAGGCGCTCGACGTGATCCTGCTGACGAAGGGCCTGGGCTTCGTGCGCATCGGGAACATCCTGCGCATCGCGCCGACGGACACCCTGAAGACGGAGCGCGAGGCGCGCCTGCAGGAGCGCCGCTCGCGCGAGAAGTTGGAAGACCTCGTCGTCAAGCTCCAGCCGGTGAACTTCGCCAAGGCGAGTGACCTCGACAAGCTGGTGAAGCGCCTGCTCTCGACGCGCGGCTCGGTCAACATCGACGAGCGCACGAACACCCTGATCATCAAGGACATCCCGTCCGTGATTCACGAGGCGACCGCGCTCGTGAAGGCCGTCGACACACAGACCCCGCAGGTGCTGATCGAGGCGAAGATCGTGGAAGCGTCGCTCAAGTTCTCGCGCGGCCTGGGTGCGATCTGGGGCGTGGGCTGGAAGTCCCCGACGGACTCGACGGGCACGGTGCGACCGAACCTGTTCAACGGGGACGATCAGTCGAACAACTTCCTCGCGTTGAACTCACTCTCGGCCGCGACCGGCTTGCTGAACCTGGGCATCCTCGGTCTCGACGACCGGCTGCAGCTCGACCTCCAGCTGCAGGCCAACGAGGAAAACAACCAGGGCAAGGTGATCTCCTCCCCGCGCGTGATCACGCTCGACAACAAGTCCGCGGTGATCAAGCAAGGTGTCGCGATCAAGTTCACCGAGGCGACGTCGGACAAGCTGACGACGACCTTCGTCGACGCGGTGCTGCAGCTCAAGGTCACGCCACACATCACCGCGAACCGCTCGATCATCATGAAGCTGGGCGTCTCGAAGAACGCGCCGTCTCTCGACAGCTCGACCGGCCAGATCAACGGTATCAACAAGAACGAGACGACGACGGAAGCGATCTTGCGCGACGGCGAGACGATGGTCCTCGGCGGCATCTACGTGATGGACAGCGGTACCGGTTCGACCAAGATTCCGTTCCTCGCGGACATCCCGCTGGTGGGCGCCGCCTTCAAGAGCCTGACTGTGAAGGACGAGCGCCGCGAGCTCCTGGTGTTCGTGACTCCGCGGATCGTGTCGAACCCGCAGGCAGACGTGGAGTGACGCGGTATGCTCCCCGTCCATGGGGAGCAGCGAGCGCGATCGATGCGTGCTCTTGTGCGGGCTGATGGGCTCGGGCAAGAGCCGCGTCGGTCGCGCGCTCGCGTCTCGGCTGCGCTGGGACTTCGTCGACACCGACGAGAAGGTCGAGAAGGCGGCGGGAATGAAGATCGCGGAGATCTTCGCGCGGGACGGCGAGGCCGCGTTCCGGCGGCTCGAGAGCGAAGCGCTCGCCGCGCTGCCGACACACCGCTGTGTCGTGGCGCTGGGCGGCGGCGCGGTGGTCCCGGCCGAGAATCGGCGCGTGCTCCAGGAGAAGGGCACGCTCGTCTGGCTCGACGCCGCGCCCGAGACCTTGGTGGCGCGCATGGGTGACTCGCAGAAGCGGCCGCTGCTCGCGGGTCTCGACCGGCCGGGCCGAGTCGCGCGCCTGACGGTGCTGCGCGAGGAGCGACTCAGCGCGTACTCGGCTGCCGCGATTCGCGTCGTCACCGACGGAATGGCGGTCGACGAGGCGGCTGCCGCGGTGCAGGCGGCGCTCGAAAAGCGGAGCGCGGCATGAGCACGGTGCAGGTGATGCTCGGCGAGCGCAGCTACCCGATTCGCATCCGCCCCGGCTCGCTCGCGGATCTCGGCGCTGCGCTGGTCGCGGAGTTCGAAGCCACGCGCGCCGTGGTCGTGACTTCGAAGCGGGTCGCGGCCCGCTACTTCGACGCGCTCGCCACCGGCCTCGAGCGCGCGCAGGTGACCGTGGAGCGGCTGCTCGTGCCCGACGGCGAGCGCGCGAAGACGCTGCGCGTCGCGTCAGGCCTGTACGATCGCTTGGTCGAGCTCGGAGTCACTCGCCAGACGGTGATGATCGGCCTCGGTGGCGGGGCGACCGGCGATCTGGCGGGCTTCGTCGCCTCGACTTACTTGCGCGGCCTGCCGCTGGTCCAGGTTCCCACGACGCTGCTCGCGCAGGTCGACGCGAGCGTCGGCGGAAAGACCGCGGTGAATCACCCGGCCGGGAAGAACCTGATCGGCACGTTCTACCAACCCCGGCTCGTGTGGGTGGATCCGGACGTGCTCGCGACCCTCGCGCCCCGCGATCGCCGCGCCGGACTCGCCGAGGTCGTGAAGGTGGCGGCGATCTGGGACGCGGACTTCTTCAAGTGGCTCGAGGAGAACGTCGGCGCGCTGCTCGAGCTCGGGCGCGAGGCGCTGTCTCACGCCGTCACGCGCGCGTGCAGCATCAAGGCCGAAGTCGTCGGCCTCGACGAGCGAGATATGGGTCTGCGCGCGCTGCTCAACTTCGGTCACACGCTCGGTCACGCAGTCGAGGTCGTGAACGGCTATCGCCACGTGCGCCACGGCGAAGCGGTGGCGCTGGGCATGGTGTTCTCGGCGCGGCTCTCGGAGCGCCGCGGCCTGGCGCCGGGGGGAACGGCAGAGCGGCTCGAAGCGCTCCTGCGTCGAGCGGGCCTCGAGACGGAAATTGGCGCGCTCGCGGCGCAGCGCGCGGCTTACTTGCGCGCGATTGCGGTCGATAAGAAGGGCGCAGACGGCGCCATTGGCTTCGTCGCGCTGCGCGAGATCGGCCGCGCGGAGCTCGTGCGACTCACTCCAGAGGAAATACTCGCGGGGACGATGTGAGCACCAGGGATCCGGCGAAGCTGCGACTCGAGCTCGCGCGCATGCACTGGGCGCTCGGCGAGCGCGCGGACGCCGTGGCGGCGCTCGAGCGCTGCGCGCGCGAGAGCTACGATCCCGAGGTGCTCCTCGACCTCGTCGACGGGTGTCTCGAGGAGCTCGAGGCGGGCGACGCGGCGGATCTGGCTGCGCGCCTCGCGGGCCTGCGCGCGCGCGCGGTCGAGGCGTTCGAGGCGCGCGAGAACGCCGACTTGCCCGCGCCGCTCGAGACCCCGACGCTCGCAAAGCTGCTCGCCGATCAGGGGCACGCCGAGAAGGCGCTCGCCGTCGCCGACAATCTGCTGCGCCGCAACCCGGCCGACGCGCGCGCCCTGGCCGTGCGCGAGTCACTCACGGTCCGGCCGGCGCTCTCGAAGAGTCACACGCGCACCATCGCGGAGCTCGAGCGCTGGCTCGCGAACCTCGCGCGTCGCAAGCAAGGAGGCGCCTTCGCATGACCTTCCGCGAGATCCTCACCACTCTGGTAGACCGCACACCCGGCGCGCTGTCCGCCGCCGTGATGGCCGCCGACGGCGTCGCGATCGACGAGTACGCGCGCGACGGGGCCGACGTCGATCTCGGTGCGATCGCCGTCGAGTTCGGGCGCATCTTCGGGCAAAGCCAGAAGGTCGCGGCGGCGCTCTACGGCGCCCGCGACGGCGAGCTCGACGAGCTGTTGCTCGTGCTCGGCGCGCACCAAATTCTCTTCCGCCGTCTCGACGAGGACAGCTTCCTGATCCTCGCGCTCGACCACACCGGCCTCGTCGGAAAGGCGCGCTGGCTCGCGCGCAACCTGTTGCAGGAGATCCGGGAAGCGCTGTAATACGTCGCTGCCCATGAAGATCCTGGTCCTGCACGGCCCCAATCTGAATCTGCTCGGCGAGCGCGAGCCCGAGATCTACGGGCGCACGACGCTCGCCGAGATCGACGCGAGGCTGCGCGAGCAGGCCAGCGCCCGCGGTGCCTCGATCGAGTCATTCCAGTCGAATCACGAGGGCGCGCTGATCGACAAGATCCAGGCGTCGCGGCGCAGCCACCAGGCGATCATCGTGAATCCGGGCGGACTGACACATTCCAGTGTCGCGCTGCGCGACGCGCTCGCAGCGACGGGCCTGCCGATCGTCGAGGTGCACCTCTCGAACATCTACGCGCGCGAGGAGTTCCGCCACCGCTCGTACGTCTCGGGCATCGCGCTCGGCCAGATCTCGGGGCTGGGCGCGAAGGGCTACGAGCTCGCGCTCGAAGCCCTCCTCGACCGCCTGAAGTAGGCGATGCGCGCGCGCGCCTGGCGCCTGCTCGACGACGGCGCGGCCGACGCCGCCTGGAACATGAGCGTCGACGAGTCACTCTTGCTCTGCGCCGAGGGCTCCGCTCCGGTGCTGCGCCTGTACGGATGGCGCGAGCCGTCCGTGTCCCTCGGCTTCCGCCAGACCACGCCCGACTGGCTCGCGCGCTGCGACGCCCTCGGCGTCGACGTCGTGCGCCGCGTGACCGGCGGCGGCACGGTGCTCCACGCCGGCGACCTGACCTATGCCGTCATCGCGGACGTGGATGCCCTGGATCTGCCGAGTGACCTGCGCGGCAGCTACGAGTGGATCCGCGCGCGACTCATCGAAGGGCTCGGGCTCGCGGGGCTGGCCGCTTGCGCCAGCCGCGCGCGCGCGGGCGCCGACCGACTCGAGCTCTGCTTCGCGGGCGCGACGGGCTACGAGATCGAGCTCGACGGCGAGAAACTCGTCGGCAGCGCTCAGCGGCGCACGCGCCGCGCCTTCCTCCAACACGGCTCGATCCGCATCTCGGACGACGCCGCGCTCTACCGCGCGCTCACGGGCGACTCACTGGTCGGTCCGAAGGCGCCGGCGCTGGCTCCGGACGCGCTCCGCGCCGGCCTGATCGCGAGCTTCTCGGCGGCGCTGGCGGGCGGGCTCGAGCTGGCGGAGTTGTCCACTGTTGAGCACGAGTGTGCCGAGCAGCGGCGCGCCGCCCGGCGCCAGTCACGGCTACTCGCGCCAGCTCTCGCGTTCAGAAGAAGGTCGGAACTCGCCGATAGGCAAACGTAGCGAGGACCCCCCGGGACTTTCGAGGTCTTCGCAGCGAGCGAGGACCCACCCCTGGCCTTCACCCCAAAGAAGCGCAAGACGCTCGAGTCCGCGCAGAAGTACGCGCAGAAGGGCTCGTACGACAAGGCGCTCGCCGAGTACGACAAGCTGCTCAAGGCGGACCCTCGCGACTCGAACATCCGCCTGAAGATCGGCGACCTGCTTCTCAAGAAGGGCGACAAGCAGAAGGCCCTGCAGACCTACACCGAGGTCGCCGAGATGTTCTCGCGCGGCGGCTTCGACGCCAAGGCCGTCGCGATCTACAAGCAGATCCTGCGCACCGAGGAGGAGTCACTCGAGGCGCGGACTCACCTGGGTGAGTGCTTCCTGCGCATGGGCCTCTCCTCGGACGCGCTGCGCGAGTTCCAGGAAGCCTTCAAGATCTGCCAGAAGCGCGAGCTGAAGCGCGAGGCGTTCGACCTGTTGCGCAAGGTCGCGTCGCTCGATCCGAGCAACATCGCCAACCGCCTGAATCTCGCCGACTTGTTCGTGCGCGAGAAGATGATGGACGACGCGCAGCGCGAGTACGCGGCGCTGCTCGAGGAGGTCCGCCGCCAAACGGGCGTGGATCTCGTAGTGCGCGTGGCCGAGCAGATGCGGCGCGCATTCCCGGACAGCCGGGAGGCGGTCGAAGCGCTGGCGTGGGGCCGGATCCAGACCGGTGAGCACGCCGACGCGGTGAAGCTGCTGCGCGCGATGCTCGCGAAGCATCCCGACGACATTCCGCTGCGCGAGTCACTCGTGACTGCGCTCGAGGGAGCCGGCGATGCGGGTGGCGCACGCAAGATCTGGCGAGAGATCGCCGAGATGTACAAGACGCGCGGTGACGTCGAGAAGGCGCGCGAGATCCTGCAGCTCCACGGCGGGCTCGCGACCCTGGGCGGCAGCGACGAGACCACCACGCCGAGCCTTCTGCTCACCGACCCGACCAGTGCGCCGGGTCCGGCGCCGAGCTTCGAGGTGCCCGACGCCGACGAGGAGCTCGAGCTCGAGCTCGACGAGCCGGCGGCGCCGAAGCCTGCCGCCAAGCGGCCTGCGATCGTCGAGAAGACTGCGCCGAGCGCGCAGCATCGGAGGACTCCCCTGGTCGCGAAGCCCGCGCTTCGCGAAGAGACTCCGGCGAAGGCGGCGACCTCGCCCTCGGACCTGATCGCCGAGGCCCGCGTCGCGCTCGAGTTCGGCGATCCCGCGGAGGCGACGCGCCTCGCGAAGATCGTGCTCGAGGCGGATCCCGACTCACGTGATGCGCGCAAAGTCCTCGCGGACGTCGAGCGCGCGTCGGGGGAGGAAACCGCGGCCGACGACGGAGAGCTCGAGATCGAGCGCAGCTCACTCGTGGAGGAAGCGCCGGCCGAGCCCAAGCGCGGCGCTGCGCGCGGCAAGCCCGAGCTCGCGGCGCTCGCGCCGAGCGAGGAGTTCGACAGTCTCCCCGACATCGAGATCGTGCTCGAGGACGAGGAAGACAAGGACGAGAAGTTCGCCTCGGTCGAGCCGCCGGCGGGACTCCGCGACGAAGCGCCGCCGGACCTCGTGCCGGCGAAGCCCGCAGCCAAGGCGGCGGCGAAGCCAGCCCCCAAGGTCGAGCCGCCGGCCGCGGAGGAGGAGTCCTTCGACATCGAAGTCGAGATCGAGGATGACTCCCCGGCCGAGCCCGAGCCCGAGGAACACGACGTCGGCGACGACTCACTCGAGTTCTCCGAGCCGCTCGCCTCGGATCGCCCCGAGAGCAGCTTCGCCGCCAGCTCGGCGCGCATCGAAGAGAGTCTCTCCGAGGCCGACTTCTATCTCGAGCAGGGGCTGCTCGAGGAAGCGGAGCGCATGTACCAGGCGGTGCTGAAGGCGGTCCCCGCTCACCCGAAGGCGCAGCTCCGCATCGGCGAGATCGAGGCGCGGCGCGAGACACTCAAGACCGGCGGTGAGAAGGCCAAGCGCGTCGCGAAGCCCGCGAAGATCTCCGATCCGCTCGGCGACACGATGGTGCGCGAGGCGGACGGCGACGACGCGCTCTCGATTCCCGACATGCCCGGTGAGATCGTCGAGCCCGCGAAGAAGGACACGCCGGCGGCGAGCCGGCCGACGCCGGTGCTGGCGAAGCCCGCGCTCGGGAAGCCCGCCGCGAAGCCCGCTGCGAAACCGGCCGCCAAAGTCGCCGCGAAGGCGGAGCGCACCGTCATCGCGGAAGACACTCAGCCGCCGCTCGATCTCGAGCCGGAGCCGTCCGAGGATCCGTCTCTCGCAGAAGACACCGAAGCGGCGCCGGAGTTCGACCCGTCCGAGCTGACGGCGGAGTTCGCCGAGCCAGAGGTGGAAGAGGCCGAGGAGGCGCACGAGGACGAGGACGCATTCGACCTCGCCGCGGAGCTCGACGAGGACGACGACAGCTCCGGCGGCACGATCGGAACACTGGTCGGTGTAGGGTCGCTGGGCAAGGGATTCGTCGACGTGTTCTCGGCCTTCAAGAAGGGCATCCAGGAGCACGTCGCGGAGGGCGACGCCGACACGCACTACGACCTGGCCATCGCCTACAAGGAGATGGGCCTCAACGAGGACGCGGTGCGCGAGCTCGAGACAGTGCTGCGCACCGGCTCGCGCTCGATCGAGGCGCTCTCGCTGATGGCGACCTGCAAGCTGGCGCTGGGCGATGCCGAAGCGGCGGCGTCGCACCTCGAGGACGCGCTCGAGCGCGCGGGTGACTCCGACGAGTCGAGCGTGTCACTCCGCTACGACCTCGCGGAAGCGCTGCTCGCGGCCGGCCGCGAGGCCGAGGCGCTCGAGGCATTCCAAAAGGTCTCGGCCGCGGATCCCGATTTCCGCGACGTGGCGGAGCGTATCTCGAGGTTCAGTTAGTCGCGCGGTGAGCCGCGCGCGGGAGCAGCGATGGAGCATCTCGAGTTCTTCGAATTGCCGGCGGATCCGTTCCAGAACGACGCCGACGCACGCTTTTACTACGAGAGCGCGCCGCAGAAGCGCGCGCGCTTGCGCGTGCTCCGCGGAGTCCACCAGAAGAAGACACTCTGCGTTCTGGTCGGCGGTCCGGGCCTCGGCAAGACGACCCTCGCGCACGTCCTGCTGCGCACGCTCGCGGAGAAGGACTACGCGCCGCAATACCTGTCGATTCCCCACGAGGCGTGCTCGGCGGGCTGGTTCCTGCCGAACGTGGCGCGCGCCTTCGGCGTTCCCATGCCGTCGCCCGAAGTGCCGCGGCTCATCGAGCAGATCCACGCGCAGCTCGTCGCGATCGTCACCGGGCGACGCACTCCTGTGTTGCTCATCGACGAGGCCCAGCTGTTCCGCAACCGCGACGCGATGGAGGAGTTCCGCGGGCTGCTGAATCTGACTCACGAGGGCAAGAAGCTCCTGTCGATGGTTCTGTTCGGCCTGCCGGAGCTCAGCGACATCCTGAAGCTCGACCCCGCGCTCGGGCAGCGCGTCGAGGTGCGGGCCGAGATGACCGCGATGGACTGGCTCGAGTCACAAGCCTACGTGTCCCACCGCCTGCGCCTCGCCGGCGCGACTCAAGCGGTCTTCAGTCCCGACGCGCTCGAAGCGCTGTTCCGCTGGTCGGGCGGCGTGCCGCGCCTGCTCAACACGCTCGCCGACAACTCGCTCTTCGAGGGGTTCCTCACCGAGACGAAGCCCGTCGACAGCACCGTCGTGCAGACCGCGGCGGAGGCCCTGGGCCTGTTCCGCGTGCCCTCCGACTCGGTGCCGAACATCCCGCCGGTCGCGCCGCCCGCGCCCGATCTGCTGTCCGCGACCGAAATCGACATCGCCCCGCGCCCGAGCCGTTCCGAGCGCGCGCCACAGACTCTCGCCCACGCGAAGGCGAGCCCCGGACCCCGGGCGCGCGCCCCGGAACCGGAACCCGAGCCGGAGATCGGACGCGCGGCCGATTCCGACGACGCGTCCGCGCCCGATTGGCTCGAGCCGCTCTCGCCGATGCCCGACGACGTACCCGCGCCGAAGCCGACACCGCGCAGTGTAGAGCCCGCGATCGAGATCGAGGCCGTGGCCGACGCGGACCTCGACCTGGATCTCGAGGAGGTCCTCGCCGAAGACACGCAGCCGCCCACCCTCGTCGGGACGCGGGTGAGTGCGAAGCCGGTCGTCCACGAGATCGCCGGGATGGAGCCTGAGCCCGAGCCCGAGGCGGAGCCGGAGGAAGCGGAGGAGGTCGCGCTCGGCGTGGAGAGCGACGACGACGGCGACTTCAGCCTCGGATCACTCGTGAACGACGACAGCGAGGAGGACGCCGCGCTCGCCGGCTTCGGCCCCGCTGCGGAGCCGGAGCCCGAGATCGACCTGGCGCCCGTGCGCCGCACCTCGCCGACCTCGAAGCCGAGTCCCATCGCCCGGCCGACGCCGGCGCCGACCCCTGCGAAGGCGGCGCCGATTGCCGCCAAGGCGGCGCCGACCGCCGCCAAGCCGACTCCGGCGAAGCTGCCCCTCGCCAAAGTGACTCCCGCCAAGGTGACTCCCGCGAAGCCGAGCCCTGCGATCCCGACCAACAACGAAGACAGCTTCGACCTGGGCAGCCTCGTCGTCGACGAGGACACAAACTCCGGAGCCGCCGCTCTGAAGCCGCCCGCGAAGGACAGCGACGACGACGATCTCGACGCGCTGTTCGACGAGATACAGATCGGGGACAAGTAGGAGGGAGCGCGCGGCTTCGCGCGCGCAAGAGAGGACCCGGACGTCGCTCGCCGGCGCGCGACCCGCAGGCGCCTCCTCGTGGGTCCCTTCTCGCTCGCGGACTCGCTGCGAAACCCACTCGTCGGTCGCCTGCCGGTCGCGCGCCTACGGCGGGGCGGCTATGCTCGCGGGCACGCGGGAATAGCTCAGTTGGTAGAGCATCAGCTTCCCAAGCTGAGGGTCGCGGGTTCGAGTCCCGTTTCCCGCTCCAGGAAATTCAAGCACTTGGCGCGATGCCCGACACCGTCCAGTGTTGTTAGGTGTGTGGGAGGTGGGTGAGCTTAGCGCGCGCCGCCACTTTCGCCGTCAGCTTCCGAGAGAGACGATGCTTAGGTTCTATGTAGCCTCGCCCCCGAACCAGTTTGCGATCATCCAACTCGGCGGCCGGTGTCCGCACTGCAAGACCGGATCGCGTTTCACCCGGATCAGCGAGCCGAACTACGAGCTGATCAGGAGTAACGGGATCAGAGCCTTCACGGCGGACTACGCCTGCGATGTGTGTCTCGGTTCAATTCCAGTAACTTGGAAGATCACCGCTTGGGTGCCGAACTCAGGGATGCCCTATGTCGACTCGCCACGAATCGTGGTGCCGACACGCGAGGAGTTCAACTTCGATTTCGTACCCGAGACAGTAAGGCGAGAAATCGAAGAGGGTCTGGCGTGTTTCTCTGTGAGTGCGTTCAACGGATTTGCGGCCTTGTGTCGGCGAGCGATCCAAGCGATCTGCACGGAAATGGGCGCGGAGGCGAGCGCCAAGGTGCGGCACCAAATCGAAGAGATGGCTGGGCTCGCCAGCCTTTCGGATGAACTCAAGAAACTCGCAACGCAGATCATGCTCTCGGGACATGATGGATCGCATCCACATCTTCCCGAGGTTGATTCTGAGCGCGCAGCTGTACTTCTCTCTCTGATGGTCGATCTGACCTACGAACTCTACACGCGACCGGGGAAGGTGAAGAAGGCCGCTGAGCTGCGCTCTCAGAAGGTGCAGGAGATGAAGAAGGGCGGCTAGGGTAACTCGCCGCGATCAAGCTCCGAGATACTCCGCCATCTTCGCCCCTGACAGGGAGAGGGGGATCGCGGGGGCGATGCGAGGTGAACAACTG
>Ga0326726_10000509_pt1 | contig 36306 bp, 29 predicted proteins | sample MHFenrmetagenome_2_FD_207603 | JGI IMG/M metagenome (GOLD analysis project Ga0326726, IMG submission 207603) | Lab enriched peat soil microbial communities from Michigan Hollow, Ithaca, NY, United States - MHF15MN | ecosystem: Environmental > Terrestrial > Soil > Wetlands > Peat | place: USA...
TAAATATCCATCCGTCTACTGGTTGCTGACCATTGCAGCCTTTCTGACCGCTTTCTACATGGGTCGCCAGATCTGGATGGTCTTTTTTGGCACCCCCCGCCATGCCGCCGCAGAGCACGCCGAGGAGAGTCCCCGGGTGATCACCGTCCCCCTGGTTATCCTGGCTGCCCTTGCGATCCTGGGCGGCGCCCTCAACCTGCCGGGAGTGGACAGCCTCACCCTCTGGCTGGAACATACCATCACCGGCGTCGAGGCGGGACAGTTCAACTTCCTGGTTGCCGGTCTATCCACCCTGCTGGCGTTGCTGGCGATTGCCCTCTCCTGGCTGCTTTATGGGCGCCGCCCGCTCGCCGAAGGTCAGCCCGACCCGCTCGGTAAATTGCTCGGCCCGCTCTTTAAAGTCTTCGAGCGCAGGTACTGGGTGGACGAATTCTACTGGGCCGTCTTCCTTAATCGCTACGTGGATGTTGCCCGCTTCCTGGCAGATGTGATCGATGGACGTTTCTGGCACGACTGGTTTCACGAGAAGGTTCTTGCTGGCACCTATAACTGGCTTTCCCGCACGGTGCTCGATCTGCGCATCGACCAGCAGTTCATCGATGCCATCGCCAACGGCCTGGGTAATTTGACCCGTCGTGTTTCCGGTGGGTTGCGCCGCCTGCAGAATGGATTCGTGCGCAGCTACGCGCTGGCGGTCCTGTTTGGCGTTGTCATTATTATTGGCTGGCTGGTGCTGAAATAATTCCAATTTTGGGCGTCCGGTGTCTTATCTTTGACGTTTGACTTATTACGATTGTTATGACCGAGGAGTCAACATGAACTTGATTACCAATCCTCTTATTCTTGTCACCCTCTTCCCGCTGGTTGGTGTGCTGGTCCTGCTCTTCATCCCGTCCGACAGGAAGAACGCCCTGCGTTGGACGTCTTTGCTGACATCCCTGGTGACCTTTGCCCTTTCCATCTGGTTGCTGACTCTGTTCGACAAGTCCAATCCCGACCTGCAGCTCGGTTTCACCCTGCCCTGGATCCAGGTTGCCGGGTGGAACATCAGCTTTGCCATGGGCGTGGATGGCTTGAGCATTCTGCTCGTCCTGCTGACGACCTTCCTCTCCCCGATTTCCATTCTCTCCACCTGGACTGCTGTCGAGGATCGTGTCAAGGACTTCATGATCTTCTTCCTCTTGCTCGAAGTGGGCATGACGGGTGTCTTTCTCGCCCAGGATCTGTTCCTGTTTTATATCTTCTGGGAATTCACCCTGGTGCCCATGTACTTCCTGATCGGCATCTGGGGCGGACCGCGCCGCATCTACGCTGCCATCAAGTTCTTCCTGTACACCATGGCCGGTTCCATCCTGATGCTGCTTGCCATCCTGTGGCTGGGCATCTACCAGGGCACCTTCAGCGTGCCCGACCTGATTGCCAGGGGTGGCATCCCGGGCAATATCCAGCTCTGGCTGTTCCTCGCTTTCGCCGCAGCCTTCGCCATCAAGGTCCCCATGTGGCCGCTGCACTCCTGGCTGCCGGATGCGCACGTGGAGGCCCCTACGGCTGGTTCTGTCATCCTAGCGGGAGTCCTGTTGAAGATGGGTACCTATGGCTTCCTGCGCTTTAACCTGCCCATGTTCCCCGATGCCGCAATCAGGGCTGCTCCCTGGATGGCGCTGCTGGCGGTCATCGGTATCATTTATGGAGCCGCCGTCTCCTATGCCCAGAAGGACATCAAAAAGCTGGTCGCCTACTCCTCGGTCAGCCATCTTGGCTTCGTCATGCTGGGTCTTTTCGCCCTCAACCCGCAGGGCATCGCAGGCGGCATCCTGCAAATGATCAACCACGGTCTGAGCACGGGCGCGTTGTTCCTCCTGGTCGGAATGGTTTACGAACAGACTCATACCCGCGAGTTCTCCGTCTATGGCGGGCTGTGGAAGGTCATGCCCGTCTTCGGGGCGGTGATGTTGATCGTTTCCCTCTCCTCGATGGGTCTGCCCGGGTTGAATGGTTTTGTCGGTGAGTTTGCCATTTTACTGGGTGCTTTCGGTTCCACCGCCATCGGCTCACCCTGGTTTGCCGGGATTGGTGCACTCGGCGTCATCATGGCCGCCGTCTACATCCTGTACATGTTCCAGAAAATTTTCCTGGGTCCGGAGGGCTCGATCGTGGAAGAAGTCAAAAAACACGGACATGCCTTACGCGACCTGAACTGGCGCGAGATTGCCACCATTGTCCCGCTGCTGGTGCTCATCTTCTGGATCGGTCTCTACCCCAGGCCGTTCTTTGATCTCATGGCCCCGGCTGTCTCGAAATTATTGTCGGTGATTCATTAGGGAGTGTCATTGCGACGACCCGAGGCGGCGTCAAGACGCCATCGGCCCCTTCGACGCCCTGGCGACATCGTCCCGGTGATCTTCCGGGAAGCCTCCCCTTGGGGATGAGGCGTCGCAGGAGGCGTTGAAACCAGACAAACATACTATGCACTTTGTTTGGCACATAACGGGTGAACGCTCCCCTCGAACGTATGCCTCATAGGAAGCAATTATGACGCGATCCGATTTATACACAATTCTACCCACCCTCCTCCTGGTCGCCTGGGCTTGCCTTCTGCTCCTGGTGGACCTGTTCATCCCGAAGGGGCGTAAGGGCTGGACGGCTCTCCTGGCTGCCGTTGGTCTCGCCGGTGCGCTGGGCATCACCCTGGCTCAAGCTGGCATGGACCTTTCCGCGTTCGGCGGCATGGTCGTGCTGGATGGCTTTTCGTCCTTCCTGAACGCCCTTTTCCTTGCGAGCGGACTGGGTGCCATCGCCATCGCCTACGGCTACCTCAAGCGCATGGGCCTGGAGCGCGGCGAGTATTACACGCTCATCCTTTTCAGCTTGTCCGGCATGCTGCTCATGGCTCAGGCCGCTGACCTGATCATCATCTTCCTCTCCCTTGAATTGCTCTCCATCCCGCTTTACGTTTTGTCCGCCTTTGCCCGCCCGCGTACCGAATCTGAAGAGGCCGGCATCAAGTACTTCCTTTTGGGTGCCTTCGCCACCGGGTTCGTTGTCTACGGCATCGCCCTCGTCTTCGGCGCAACTGGCAACACCTCCCTCGCCGGGATCGTCTCGGTCATCGACCTTTCTTCCAGCTTCGGGGGGGTTTATTCCCCTCTCCTGCTCACCGTCGGCGCTGCCTTGATCCTGGTCGGCTTCGGATTCAAGGTTGCCGCCGTTCCGTTCCACATGTGGACTCCGGATGTCTATCAGGGTGCCCCCACCTCGGTGACTGGTTTCATGGCGGTCGGCGCCAAGGCAGCCGGGTTTGCCGCCCTCCTGCGCATCTTCGTTACAGCCCTCCCCTCCCTCAACCTGGACCTGATGCCGGTGCTGTGGGGTCTGGCTGCCCTGACCATGGTGGTGGGGAACGTGATTGCCATCTCGCAGACCAACATCAAGCGCCTGCTGGCTTACTCCAGCATCGCCCACGCCGGGTACATCCTGATGGCTTTCGTGTCTTTTGGGAACCCCAGGGTCGCACCCGACGCGGTCGCCTCTGCGCTTTTCTACCTGGTCACGTATGCCATCACTTCCTTCGGGGCCTGGGCGGTTGTTATTGCCCTTGAAAAACTGGACGGTAAAGGCCTCGAGATCAACGACTTCGCCGGTCTGGGACGCAAGCGTCCTCTGCTGGCTGCTGCCATGACGGTCTTCATGCTTTCTCTCACCGGCATGCCGCCCACGTTGGGGCTGGTGGGAAAGTTCTTCCTCTTCCGCACCGCCATCGAAGGTGGCTTTATCGGGCTGGCGGTCATCGGCGTGGTGACTTCCCTCATCTCCGCTTACTACTACCTGCGCGTGGTGGTGACCATGTACATGCGGGATGGCGACCCCGAGACTGCCCGTGAACCCTGGCTCGACTTCACCTGGGCATTGTCAGCCGTCGCAACGGTTGTCCTCAGTTTCCTCCCTGTCGCCCTCTTCACCTGGGCCAGCGGAGCAGTCCTGCATTTGTTCTAAACAGGTTGTCATTGCGGGCCGCGCTTTTAGCGGCGACCCATGCACCTCACTGCGTCTGGTGCAGTGCAGGGGAGAAATTTCCTCCCAAGGGCGGTCGCTTCGAACCCAAAGCGACATCCTCCCGCCGCTCTTCCGGGAAGCCTCCCCTTTGGGGATGAGGCCTCCCGGGGGGTAGCTGGAACCCGGGTCTCCAAAAGCATCTCCGCTGGTTCTGTGCATGGTAAGTCGAAACGATCTTTTCCCAATGATAAAAGAAACGGGGCGGTTCATTGCCGTCCCGCCATTGGTTAACCCGGCCTGAGTGCGAGGTCATGAAAACAAAAGGCGTTCTGAAGGGGAGAACGCCTGTGTTGCATTAAAACAGCGTTGGGATTTCGATCGTTTTTTTGTGGAATGGCTTTGAGTTTGTGCGGATCGGTCTGTCCGAATAGAACTCAGTCACCTTGAGACGAGGGTGGATTCTTTGAACGCTGTGTTAGGCAGCAGGGCTTGTGCGCCCACCACTCGAATTGATTTTGCTATCAGGTATTTTCTCATCAAATGTATTAATCATTTAATCCCTTTCCAATGAGAATTTGCGGCATACATTTTTCAATCCTTGACTCCCGGGTTTTGGATTGTTTGGGTGCAGAAAAATAAAGAATGTATGCTCTTTGCCGTCCTGGTGTCAATGCTTCAAAAGCGTCTTGCAAGCCGGGAACTCCCTCTAACTTATTTATAAATTCTTCAGGTATGATGAATTCTGTAGCCTTTTTATAATTCACTTTCAATCCGGCTTTTTCCGCTTCAATGGCTTCATGAATATAGGCTTTCAAGATGGGTTCCATCTCAACTATTTCTCGAACATTGGTGAACCGAATCTGGCGCGCTGCCTGCACATTCTCCGTTTGTTGGATTAGAAGACCATGGACATCATGTAACAACGCACCTTTGATAAACAGAATCGCACAGTATTCTTTAAATCCATGTATTAAAACGATGTTACTTTTCTGAAACGTGTAACAGGGAACACCCCACTTCAATTCTTCGGTCAGCCCACAGTCAAGAATGATCATTCTCAATTTCTCAAATTCTTCCAGCCACTTTTCGGCTTTACTAAAAAAGAAATCAACCCTGGGATTCATTCCACTCTTGGTCATAGTATGATAACTCCTGGCGTGACACAGTGAATATTATGAGCAGTTGGTCTATGAAGAACCGCATTATAAATTAGCAGAGTATGAAAATCACACAGTGTTTTTCTGGTTCGATTTCGTGAAATTTATCAACACTTGTGGTATTTCTGGGTCGTGGCGTGATCAGATGTCCCGGATCGATTCCTCTTCTATCGTTGGTCTTCTTTTTTCGAGGTCGCGATCCGTCAGGCATCCCGGATTAAACCAATGGTGCTACCGTCGGGGTATCTTCCACTTGCGCTCAGTCCTTAGCTCACCGCTTTCTTTAAGAGCGCGACGATCCTTGCCTCTTCGGTGGCAGTCAACTCCTTCAGCGCGAAGGCAACCGGCCATAGGCCGCCATCGTCCAGCTTCGCCTTGTCGCTGAACCCGAACGTTGCGTACCTCGTTTTAAATTTCTGGCCGCTTTGGAAGAAACAGACGACGTTGCCGTCCTTGTTTGCATACGCGGGCATCCCATACCAGGTTTTCGGCGAGAGGGCTGGCGCGCTGGCTTTGATGATGGCATGCAGCCGCTTGGCCATGGCGCGATCCGGTTCCGGCATCTCGGCGATCTTCGCGAGCAGGTCACTTTCCCCGTCCGCCTTGTCCTTGCTCGCCCGCCCGGCCGTCTTCAGCTCTTGAGCGCGCGCCTTCATCGCCGCCTTTTCCTCGTCCGTGAATCCCTTGGATGTCTTGCCGATCGCGGTGGTGCTCTTGGCGGATTTTTGCGTGTCCTTCTTTGGACTCATGGAAACCTCCATAAATAGTGATTGATTGTCGTTGAAGCAAAGATTTCACCCATCCAGGATGGGTGGGTGCGATATTTTAGGACAACTATACTAGACACTCAAGAGGGAAATTGTTCGAATTAGCTGTCGTATGCCTTCTGCAGGTCGGCGACGATGATCTTTTACATCTTGAGCATTCTCCGGGCAGATCATATCTTTTTCCTCGAACCAGCGTGTGTGAAATAGTATTTAAATGGCCGATTTATCCAAAAATGATGAAAAATCCGTATAAGGGATCTTCTTTTTCTCTAAAAAGAGCTTTTTATGGTCACCCACAGGTAAAATTGGACTTTTCGTTACTGGACTTATGGATTTGGTGACGTAGAATCCGGGATTAAACAATCTCCTGGGGTTTATTTCGCCCGCATCCGGTTATTCTTTGGAATATGCTCCACTTCGGCGAGGTTCAGCGCTTCCATCAGGGGTGGGATATACATTCCGAAACGGCCGCGTAAACCCTTCTTCAGCCCGTACCAGCCGCCCACGGGATTTTTCGGGGAGCGACCCCAGGCTTCAACGGTTCCCTCCGTTGCTGGTTTTTGTTCATCCGCGCTGCCGAGCGGCATCCAGTCGCCGTATGCCTTGAGCATGGCGTGCAGGTCGTCCAGGCAGCGCAGTTGGTAACGCAGCTCGGTTTTTCCTACTGTGCAAACCAGGGCGGGCGGGTTGGAAACCTCATCCTTGTACATCTGGTATTCCGACGAACCGCTGGGTGTTTTTAACATCCACGGGTGCTCGCGCGTGCCATTTCCCATTGCTGAAGAGTTGCTCATATTGTCTCCTTCTGTTTTCGTGTAAATAACATAAAATTTGTCGAATTATACCATTCCCTCTTGAAGGATTTCAAGGTCATCCCTCGTCTTTTAAATTAATACAGGACAACTTTTAGCCGTCCTGTATTTTTCTCTGACCACCAATTAGCGTGTGCAGGTGATCTTTTGGGGAATTTTACCTGACCGCCTCTCTAAAGCGTAGGTTTATTTGCATTTATCGAGGCTGCCTTTTCTCTCGCTACAAGTTCGCGCCTTAAAGTTTTACCGATCAGGGATTTTGGAATACTTTCCAGGAACTGGATATGTTTTGGCACCTTGTAACCGGTCAATTTTTGGCGGCAGTATTCACGCAGTTCCTCTTCACAGGTGGTTTGTCCGGATCGCAAAACCACCCATGCTTTGACAGCTTCGCTCTGGCGGGAATCCGGTATGCCAGCCACGCTGACCTCGGCTACTGCCGGATGGGTGGCGATCACCTCCTCCACTTCGCGCGGCCAGACCTGGAATCCGCTGGGCTTGATCACATCCTTTTTCCGGTCAACGATAAACATATAGCCGTCTTCATCCAGGTACCCCAGGTCACCGGTATACAACCAGCCATCCCGGATGGTGTTGGCTGTTTCGACAGGTTTGCCCCAGTAGCCTTTCATCAGTTGCGGGGCGCGCAGGACGAATTCTCCCACCTGGTTGGGAGGCAGATCATTTTCCCCGGTTTCTGCGTCAACCACGCGCAGTTCGACATCCGGCACAGGAATTCCGACCGCGCCTGGTTTGTATAATCCCTCCGTGGGCGTGGTGATCGTTGCCATCATCGATTCTGTCATGCCGAACCCCTCGACGATCCGCCCTCCCGTGGCCTTCTCATAGCGTTTCTTGGTCTCTTCCAGGAGAGGTGCTGCCCCGGAGATGTTCAATTTGAGGGATTTCAAACTAACCTTGCCTGCCTGTACTTTGGGATGGTTGAGCAGGGCATTAAAAAGAGTTGGGACGCCGGGGAGAAATGCTGGTTTGGTCTTTTTGATGGTCGCTAGCATGTCATCCAGGTCGCGTGGATTGGGCACCACCGCTAGGGGTGCGCGCGCCACCAGGCCGGCGGGGAATACTCCCGCCATTCCGTAGACGTGGAAGAGGGGCATGTTGAGCATGAGGACGTCGTCCCAATCTGTCATCGAGTTCACGAACCATGCGTGGATTTGCATCCCTGACATCAGGAGGGCGTGGTGGGTGCCGACTGCGATTTTAGGTGTCCCGGTGGTGCCTCCGGAGAACAGCATGATGGCGGAATCCTCAGGCTGGACGGTCACCTGCGGTCGGGAAGAGCCGGCATTCTTGCGGAGCACGTCTGCCAGCCATGTATCCCCGGGTTGTAGTTGGATGCGGTCCCCTTCCTTTTTCTCTTTGAGCAGGGTGAATAAAACGCGCAGGACAGGGGGCAGGTATTCCTTGATGTTCGTGGCGATGACATTGCGGATCTTTGTATGCCCCTGGATCGCCTTGATCTTGGCGTAATAGCGCGTCATGACCACCACGATCTCTGCCCCGCATTCCTGGAACGCTAATTCAAGTTCATGCTCTGTGTACAGTGCGTTCAGCGGCACGGCAATCCCGCCAGCCTTCCAGGTGCCCAGCATGGTAAGTACAAGTTGTGGCGTATTGGGGATGACCAGTGCCACGCGGTCCATCTTTTTTACTCCCATTTTGATCAGCGCATGGGCAAAGTCGTTGCTCAATTGCTCCAGCTGGGCATATGTCATCACCGCGCCTTTGAAAAGCAGGGCAGGATGATTGGGGCGTTGGGAAGTTGTTTCGTTGACAATGTCAAGCAATGTTTTTTGAGGATAAGGCTTCAAAGAATGTGGAACCCCCGGATCGTAGTGCTTTAGCCAAGGTTTTTCATTCATTTTTATCTCCTCCTGGAAATATGGATGAAAGAATTTAGTTCGAATAGAACACTGTCATTTGCGTTTACGACAATTTCCCTCGCGACATTGTCATCGATTGAATCGCTCTAACAGTCACCCTCAAAAAGTGTAAAGCGAACCTCATATTTGAGAAAACGACCCACGAACGAAATTTTGATTCAATGCCGTATTTCGTCTCTCCTGTTTTATTCACTATACAACGAATCGCATCCCGATACAACCAATGCTCCGGAATGACTTAATTTCGTGTCTGGCTTGAAACCTCAGGATGCCTTGTTTACCCAATCCTCCCGCTTTAAAGAACAATGATCCTCCGCAATTTATTAACGGGAGGTTATTTTCACTCCTCTTTCCTTATTGATCCGGCTTTTTATTATCTAAACCCCCAGGACAACAGCCCCAGCAGCACCAGGGCAACCGCAAAGATGATCCCGCTTACCAGGGGGGTAATGGCTCCAACCAGTAAAAGAATTGCAAGAACCACGCAAATACCTGTAAATATAGTTACCGCTAATTTTCTGTTCACAGTTCACCTGTAAGAATATTCCTTTCGGACTAAACTGCATCCTGTAGGGGGGACCTGGATCACCTCTGTTTTTAAGAGAGGCGGTTTACCAATTTTAATGTTTTCCTGAACTAACCCATATTTTTCCGAATAAAAGTATCAGCAATTTTTGGGGCGATCAATAATAGCCATAACCCCATTTTGCCCCCCAGTGTCATTACCACTTCCCGTTTCCGCTTTGCCACAGCCTCGGCAATGATCCGGGTACAGGTATCCACCGGCATGGCGCTTTCCTCGATTTTAGCGATTTTACCTGTCGGGCTGCCATCTGCTTTTATAGACCGGCTGGTGATGCCCGTGCTGACCCAGCCGGGGTAGATGATCGTCACGCTGACGCCGCTGCTCGCTATTTCCATCCGGATTGATTGGAAAAATTCTGCCATGGCGTGCTTGCTCGCTCCGTACCCGTCCGCTCTTGTGGACGGCAGCTTGCCGCGCAGGCTGCAGATGGCAGCCAGGCGCCCCCGGGTTTCTTTGAGATGGGGCAGGACATGATAAGTGCAGTAAACGCTCCCGAAAAAGTTAACCTGGATGACCTTTTCGAATAATGTCAGGTCATGCAGCCTGGTGAACCGGGATGCCGGGGTGATCCCCGCATTATTGACCAGCGTATCGATTCGCCCATATTCCCTCATGGTCCTCTCGATCAGGTCCTTGCACTGGTCTTGTTCCGCCACGTCCGTTGGGATCGCCACTGCCTTGCCCCCTCGTTGCCGGCATTGGTCTGCCACTCCTTCCAGTTGCCCGGCGTTGCGCGCCGCCAGGGCCAGCCATGCCCCCTGGGATGCCAGGCGCAGTGCCAGGTGCTCACCGATCCCCGAGCTTGCCCCCGTGATGATGACGACATTTTCGGAAAAAGGAAGCTTGTTCATTTATATAATCTCTCCTTTTTGAATAGTCGTTGATTGCGTGCCTGGATGCCCTGATCGTCGTCTTCGAGGATCACTTGCCCCATTATGGCTCAACTGCCGCCAGGATATGATCGCACAACACCTGGTCTGTCAGTTGATGGGCGTTGCGCAAGCTATAGTTCGTGCTAGTAACCACGGCTGCCATCTCTAGCTCGGGGAACATGATTACTTTGTTCCCGCCTGTGCCTGCCATGAAATAGGCTTTATAGGATCGGCTGCCGGATTTGAAAGTTTTAAGCCACCAGAGGTAGCCGTAATCGGTTTGTTCGTCGATCTGCGCGTGTGGCTGCGTGGACGTCTTTACCCATTGCTCAGCAACCACCCGTCTGCCATTCCAGACGCCGCCATTTAAATATAGCTGGCCCAGCTTGAGCAGGTCTCGGCTGCGCAGCCCCAGGCCGCCGCCCGTCATCGCCGAACCCGACGACGTGAATTGCCATTCGACCTTAATAGTGTCCAGCGGCGTGAATAAATTATGCTGGGCATAATCAGGGACAGGTCTGCCCGTCGCCCGTTCCAGCACCACCCCCAGCGTGACCACTCCCGCCGTGCAGTAACTGAAACTCCGCCCGTAAGGAGATTCCGAGGGCTTGGTCTTCCAGGCCGGGAAACCTCTGATTGGCAAATCCAGGGTGAATTTAACCCAGTCCTCCACCAGGTACATCCGTTCTTCATTGCCTCGTGAGAATGAGTTCCAGTCGTCGCATTCCAGCAGCGAACTCATCGTCAGGAAGTCTTCTACCGTGATGGCAGCCTTGCGCGGGTCGGGGTTCTGGACTGGTTGTTTGTCCGGGAAAAAGGACAAGATCGGTTCTTCCACGCCCTTCAGCTTCCCTTGCTCGATCGCGATCCCGATCAGCATGCCGGTGGTTGTCTTGGTGGCGCTGCGGGTATTCCGCATCCCCTCGACACCCTCGCCATTGAAATACGCTTCGTATGCCAGCCGCCCGCCTCGGGCGATCAGCACGCTGGTTAGGTCCTTGAATTCGCCGCCGCGGATGGTTGCCTCCATGGTTTGCAACCGCTGGGCGGAGAGTCCGGAGCCATCCAGGCTTGCAGATTCCCAATCCTTGGAGTTACTTTTGGGTGGACTGGAGGGATTCATTTCTTTATTTATGTTTTTTGGGTCATTTCAGCGCCGCGTTGTGTGCAGGTTGCCCACATTTGCACGTAGTCGTGAGCTGACCGGAACAGGGGAGCCAGGTCTTGAGCTGTCAGGCCGCTGTTGCGCAGGTCCTGCAGGAAATCTGGCAGCATCCCGTAATGGGCCATCCCGTCCAGGTTGATGTCGTAATCCCGGTGGTTTCCCGCTGTGCTGCGGACCAGGGGACGGTTATCTCCCTGCATCTCCTCCCACTTTTTCCAAATGTTATGGATCCTCGTTATCAGCTGCGCCAGGTCGTCTTCCTGAACAGGGCCATGATTCTTCTCTTCCATCCTGGCGAAATATCCGGCTCTTTTTTCTTTCGGCCAGTCGGCAAGTTCCTTGTCACCTGCTGGGTATTTATCGTCGGCCGCCCAAAACCCCTCGGTCATGCGATCCACCCATGGCTGGTCCTGGTGTGCCTCGATCGCCTCCAGGATCTGGTGCAGGCTGGGTTCCGGGAAATCGCTGGGGAGGTGTGCCTGCACAGCCGGGTTGTAACCGGCCTTGTATTGGGCGATCGCCTGCCATATTCTCCCCTCTTCCTCGTCGTAGCCGCTTGTCCCGCTCGGGTCGAACCGGTACCAGCGGTGGTCCCGCAGCGGAGTATCGTAAGCCACTCCATTGGTCTGCTGGTCGATCTCCTCCCTCCGCTCCCTCTCGCGCCAGGCATCCCGGTGCGTGCCAAAAGCGGCGAAGGATCCAAAGCGCGGACCCGGCAGGGCCGCAGCTCCGTTGATGTCACTGCCCATCGCCACCCCTCGCCCGCCCATTTTGTTCACCGCGTAGAGGAAAGCTTGCCCCCAGGAGGTGCTCGATCCCGCACATGGACGCGGGATTTTGGATGCCAGTTCAGGGTTGCACCGGCGCAGCCCGGCGATATCTCCCTGGTTGATGATGGGGGCTACCACCCCTCCCAGTTGCCCGATGCGTTCGATCTGGTCCCCGCGCTTGCCGGCCTCGTGGGCAACTTTGTGTACGTCGCTCGTCCCATAATGCTCGTGTTTTAAACGGTCGAATTCAACATCGCCGCTGAACAGAAGCTCTCGGAACCAGCTGTGGGAACAGATCACCGGGTAATGCCGCTCTTCAGCCATTGCCAGTGCTGCGTCCGTGGCCTTTTCAGACATGTGATCCACGTCGATGATCATTCCCCGTTTCATCAATTCCTCCAGCACCACATTTCCGAACCGGCTGAGGCCGAGCGTATTGGCATGCCCACCCTGAAGCTTGGGCGCCTCGATGGCTTCGAATATGTTACGAACTCCGGGGATCTGGTCGATCAGTGTGCCCCGGTGCATGCTGTGTAGTCGCCGTCCGGATATGGCTGCCGTGCGTTCGATATCATCCACCGCATCTTCGCTGTCCTGGTCCATCCGGTAACGCACTCCCGTCTCCCAGCGGTCCTCCACCGACCAGCGCTCGCCATTCAGGAATAAATTCACCGTTTCCAGGAACCGCATGTAGATCGCCGTGCCGCCAAAGGCATTGTTGGTCAGGTGGATCGGCGTCACCTGCCGCACCCCCATTCCGTGCAGCCAATCCAGTTCCTGCCCGATCATTTCCCGCGCCTTGTTGATATCGCCGTGGCTCAGCTTGTCCAGCTCGTCGAAATTGTGCCAGTTTCCCAGCGAGTCCACCTCCACTCCCAGGATGACTGCCAGGCGGTTTTCAGCGATGATTTTACGGGCTTCTTCCGGGGAATAGGCGATTTGAAGCCAGCCCTTTCCCGGGCCGCCGCCCTGCTTCTCGATGAACGCGGCCATCTCTTTCATCGCTGCGATCTGTACCTCGATGGCGTTCTTGTCGTCGTGCGGCAGGTGCGGACTGGTCTTGATCGCCAGCAGCTCGTTGTTGACCGCCAGGCAGGTCACCAGCCGTAGCCCGCCTTGGTAGGCGCGGTACAGCCAGTCGATATAGGCTTGCTGGTGGACGAGCGTGGTAAAGCGCGGCCAGATGATGAATTCCGGCCAGCCGCCGCCTGCCGGGTGACCGAATTCCGGGTTGATGTCGATCAGCCCCCCGTGGACCGGCTCGCAGGAATTGAGCGCATATTCTATCCCTTCCGGTCCCGGGTGTTCAGGGTCGTAGGGCTTGCCCCAGAATGCCTCGCCTCCAAATGCCAGGTGGGCCATCAGGTGGGCGTGCAGGTCGGCAAACCCCCACAGGTCCGTGCCCGGGTCGGACTCCCAGTAATCGCCTCCCAGGGGTACCCGGGGAGAGTTTGTAGAATGTTTATTATTTCTTGCCATGGAGTTTCTCCTTTCGAATTTTCACCGCTAAATAATATATAAAGGGTCAGGAAACTCATTATAATGCCGACCGCCTTTGGGTTGGTTGCTAGGGATCACGCTTTCTTGGTCTTTGCGCTTCTCCGTGGACTACTGATTGCGCGCTTCCGGTTTGCTTTCGGTCGTGCATGCCTGGGTTGGTAGATCCCCACTTTCCCTCCTCCTGGCAGCCTGATGTGGGTCAGTTCCCCCCAGCTTGTGCGCTCCACCGGGTCGCATGGCACCCCTTTATCGCTCATTTCCGTGATGAACGCCTGGACGTCCTTGCAGGTGAAAAAGAACTCGTGGACGTTGTTCATCTTCGCCGGGTGGATCGCCAGTTCGGCGGGCGGCAGTCCGAAAATAAGCCACCCATCGCCTGCATCCACGTGCGCCAGCCCCAGGACGTCGCGCAGGAATACCCGGTCCGCCTCTGAATCCTTGCTGTAGATGATCGCGTGTGCACCGCTGATTAGTTTATTCATGGACATATTGTACTCTTTTCCAAATCCATTCATTCGTATAAAAATATCTCCCGAATCAAAACGGCAGGTCGAAAGACCTGCCGTTTTGATCTACATTTCAGAGCTTCCTATTTATTTTTACCCTTCATATTCTCATGCCCATGACCGTTCCCATGGCTTTTACCATCCCCTTGCGATAAGGTTGACGGCGTGGTGGGTGCAGTCGGCAGCGTAATTTCCAGCGGATCTGCCTGCCCCGGACTCTCTTCGCAAAGGCTTAGACTTTATTTTTCAATGCAGGGATGGCCTCCAATGCGATCTTGCGTAGCAAATCCTCACTTACAATGGTATTTTCCTTCCAGGGTTCGAGCCCAAATGCGTAGATGAAACAAAAATCATTGATCCCTGCTTCCGTGTAGCGCCCAATCGTATCGTAAAAAGCATTCATCGAGCTGAACAGGCCGTCTGAAGTCCACCCAAAGCAGAAGGTGCGTCCGATAAGTGCCGGGTCGCGTCCCGCCTCCATGGTTAACTCGCAAAACTGTTCGTAACGCTGTCTAAGGACATCGCTGCTTTGTTTTGGGGTTAGGTCATTTCCGGAGCTTAAACAGTTCCATGCATCCCCATACTTGGCAGCCAGGCGCAAAGCCTTGGGGCCGTGGGCTGCTACATTGAATACCGGGCGGGGTTTTGAAATGAACTTTGGACGCATCAGCGCTTCCTGAATGTTGTAATAATTTCCCTCGTAGGTTGTTACCTCGCTTTTTAGCATCAGATCCAGGATTTCGACAAATTCTTTGTATCGTTCAGATCGCTCGCGGGGTTCCCAACATGGGATGCCAGTCATCTTATGGCAGTTTGGAGATCCGGCTGCGCCCACTCCCAGTTCAAGCCGTCCGCCTGAGATATGGTCCAGGGTGAGTGCCATCCTCGCCAGGATTGCCGGGTTGCGCAGGGTCATGCTTGCCACCAGTGTCCCCAGCCTTATTTTCTCCGTTTGGGTCGCTACGGCGGTAAGCACGCTCCAGCAATCGAACCAATCTGTGTCCTTGTCTTCAGGATTGACAAAATGGTCTGGCACCCACAGCTTGTCGAATCCCAGGCTTTCGACCAGTTTTGCGTGTTCGACGATTTGTTTCCAGGGGAATATCGGGGCAAGCATGATCCCAAACGTGATCTTGCTGTTAATTGTTTTTATCATGCTCTGCATCCTCCATTTGTCGGTGGAATATGGTTTGAATTTCTTTCAATTTCGGAAATACTTGTTTATGGATGGATTTCACACCCGTGATTCAAATAGGTTGGGCACTATTTGCAGGCCGTTCATGTTCAATAGGTTCAACTCGCCCTGGAACCGCCGGAAAACGACAGGTACCCTTAACGATAATGGTCGCCCTGAAATAACTATACAACGAATCCTCCCCTTGTTCAAGCGTGGTTCTTTGGATTGCATTCCATCTCCCGAATCAAAAAAGGCAGGCCATACGACCTGCCTTTTTGATCTGCATTTCACGTGGAATTATTTATGCCCGCCCTTCATATTCTCATGCCCATGCCCGCTCCCATGGCTTTTCCCATTCCCTTGCACCATGGTTGACGGCGTGGTGGGTGCTGTCGGTGCGGTAATTACCAGTGGATCCGCATGCCCCGACATGATCTGGCCCAGGTTCTGGTGTGGGTCGGTCAAGATTGCCTTGCGCAATTGGCCCCAGTTGGTCACGACCGCGCCCTCAGGCAGTACGAACGTGCTGAAATCACCGGTTTGTTTTGCGGTCAGGATCTGGTCGAGCAGCGCCGCGTCGCCTCCCAGCTGGGTGGCCATCCAGCATGCCTGCGCAATTTCACCGTATCCGTACCCCTCTGCCTTATAGGCTGCCAGTTCTTCTCCGCTCAAACCGAGCGCCGTTCCGAAAAAGGTTTCCAGCGCAGTGGTCCCTTTGACCAGGGTGATCGATTTGATGATCAGCGTCGGGTCGATGACGACAGGCGTGCCGATCATGGTCGGGTCCGGGGAGATCAGCTTCAATGCCACCGCTGGTTCCAGGTCCAGGCTGGCTGTCTGGTCGAGACCTGCTGCATCTATCACGATTAGCGAAAGGCTCGTGATCTGGGTTGTTGGAGTGGTGAAGAATACAAGACTGCCTAGCGTCCCGCTCAAAAATACTTTACTGGGGTCCAATGGGTCCGGGATGACAACGGGTTGTCCGATCATCGCCGCGTTGGGGATCAGCAGCTTCAGCGTTATGGCGCTTTCCAGGCTGATGGTTATTTTTTGCGACGCGCCCGCATCGTCCAGGAGGGTGACTACCTCGCTGGTGATTTTGGTGACTGGGTCGGTATTCAGGCTGATGTTCAGGATCGTTCCGCTGCCCAGTGTGCTGGTGCCTGTTGCCGCCAGTACAGTGCTGGTCGGGAAGGCTGCCAGCATGGCAATGATTAGTAAAATCGGGAATATTTTGTTTCGGTTCATATTGGTTCTCCTTTCGATATTTCATCCGTTATGGGCGGAGACATGGATTTCCGCCTCCAACGTGAATTGAATAAACCCCCGCTCACAGTGTAGCACGGACTTTTCCCGCGGTGCATAACAAAACTGTTAAAACGGCTTAATTTGGTACTTATGGACTACTCGACCGGTTTCTATATACCCTCGTATTCTCACCCGTCATTCATGCCCCTGATTCTTTCCTTGAATGAACAGAACATATGTGCTATAATAAAAATACGGCCAGGGACATTCAAGGGATACCCTTGCCGCTTGCATTTTCGCACCTTGACAGCCGAAACCGCATTGGTTCCGCTGCACCTTTAGGAGTTGTTGGGCTGTTGGGACTGTAGGGGAGGATAATATCCCCGTTTTTTGGGGACGGAGTCCGCCCTTGATCTCTGTCTTTTACACATGGGAGAATTAATTGTTCCTCAATTGTTCCTCCACCCCTGGGAGCTCCCGTCCTCACCTCCCCCACATATGGGGGTTAATACTCCGACATTTCGTTGGATCAGGTGAATGGGCGGCAATTTCCAAAAAACTGTCCGGAGGGGAAATTCTCACTGGGTTTTATTCGTTTTGGACTTGTTCCGCGAAACGAATTCCACATTAAGGTATATGTATATGAAGGAACAACGAGATGTTTTCGTTCCTCGTTTGTTCCTCAGGAACGAGTTCTGGAATATTCATCCTCACTCTCCCCTCTTCCTCTTCACCTCCAGCACCGCGATCTTCGTCGAATGGTTGAACGGGCTCGGGTCCGTGATGGGTTTTCCGCTCCGGGTCTCCGCGTACCCGGTAAAATCCTCCGGTACCGGGATCAGTTCCGCGATTTTCAGGTACCCGTCCACGCATAACGCCTCCAACGCCTTCATATACTCATCCCCACTCACATAAAGCGCGTTGTTGACCGACACCAGCCATCCGCCGTCCTTCACCAGCGGGCGCACTTTGTTGATCAGCCGGGCGCTGTCCGTGTTCATGTCCAGCGCAGCTTTGGAGGTCGCCGAAAAAATGGGTGGGTCCACCAGCACGCAGTCGAAGCGCTCCCCCCTTCGCTTGAACTGGTTCACCAGGCTCCAGAAATCCCCGGCGATAAAGTCCGCTTTGTGGACCGGGAACCCGTTCAGGGTGTAGGAAGTCTTCCCCAGGTTGAGGAATTGCCGGCTCAGGTCGAGCTGTACAACACGGGTCGCCCCTCCGGCGCAGGCCGCCACCCCCAGGCTGCCCGTGTACGCGAAGGTGTTCAGCACGGTCTTTCCCTTCATATGCTTGATCAGCCACGCGCGCAGGTTCCGTGTATCCAGGTACAGGCTGGCATCCTGGTTCATGCACAGGTCGAGCGCGTACCAGACACCGTTTTCCTGCACCTTCCGGTCGGGTTCATCGCCAAACAGGAGTTTCCCCCGCTTTTCCTCGGCTGATCTGCTGTTCCTCGTTTTAACGATCTCCGCCCGCAGCCAGGGCAGGTGTTCCCGCACGAAAGATTCCGCTGCCTGCACTATCGGCAGCCCCTGCTCCATGCTTTCGGCGTGGTTGTACAGGATGGCAGTCGCCGCGTACAGGTCCACCACCAGGTCGGGGCAGCCCTCTAAAAACCCGTTGAATAACCGCAGTGCGCTCCTGTGTCGTTCATCGAACAGGGCCTCCCTCGCCGCGATCGCTTTTTCGAGCATGGGAATGATTGTTTCATCCATGGGGTTTCTCTTGCGGACCATTTGTAGTAACGACTTTAGTCGTTAATAATTTAGTTGGAACCGTCAAAATGATGCGTCTCCCGGTCGCTAAATCTCAAAACCCAAAGCGTTTTCCATAATTCTTCGTGACCTTGCGGATTATGTGTAGTGACGACTTTAGTCGCTAATAATTAAGTTGGAACCGTCAAAATGATGCGTCTCCCGGTCGCTAAATCTCAAGACCCAAAGCGTTTTCCATAATTCTTCCTGACCTTGCAGATTATATGTAGAAACGACTTTAGTCGTTAATAATTAAGTTGGAACCGTCAAAATGATGCGTCGCGAGGTCGCAAAACCTCAAGACCCAAAAGGGTTTTCCATAATTCTTCGTGACTTGGCGTCTTGGTGGTTTATTCTCCAACCGCATTCCTATGCATGCACCGGCGGCTCAACCACCGGTTTTACCGGGGTTGCTAGCCAGCCTTCATATATCCGCAGGAACACCACTCCGCCCAGGATCAACACGCTGCCCGCAATTTGGATCCAGGAAAAGCGTTCCCCCAGTAAAACGTACGCGATCACCGCGGTGAAAGCCGGTTCCAGTGTTACCACCAGGTTCGCAACGCTGGAAGGCAGGTAGGTCAAGCTGACGTTATATAACCCGTAACCAGCCAGGGTCGGTCCCGCCGCCAGTAAAAATAACACTCCCCAGCCTATCCACGCCTTTCCTAGCCAGAAAAAATCTGCCGGGCGGGCGGCTGCTCCCGGGACATGCCCGCCGGAGACCAGGTTGAAAGCCAGCAGGAAAACCGCCGCGCACCCGAAGGTGTAGACCTGCGCTGTCCATGGATTGAGTCCCCGGTTGGAGGCGGAACGCCCCATCATCGTGTAGATGGCGTACAGGAGCCCTGACAGGATTCCGGTGATGATGCCCAGCAGGTTGAGCCGCCAGGCTGCCGGGTCGAGAGCGTTCGAGACCAGCACGCAGCCTGCCAGGCTGAGCACCACTGCCAGCATTTTGCCCCAGTCCAGCCGTTCATTAAGGAACCACCACCCCAGCAGGGCTGTGAACCCGGCTGAACAGTAGGCCAGCACGGTGGAGACCGCCGCTCCGTTGAGCGAGACTGAGAGGGTCCACAGGGAATTAAAAATTGCCAGCACCAGGCCGAACAGCACCAGGTAACCCAGGTGCGCCAGGCTAACCCGCAGCGGTACCCGCCTTCCCAGAGCCAGGATGGGCAGCAGGGTCAGGAATACGAACCAGTCCCGCCAGCATGCCAGGATGAGTGCGGGCATCTGGTAGGTCTGTGTCAGGTAGCGGATGAAGATGGCTGTGGTCGAAAGGAAACCCGCGCTGATCAGGGCAATGGTGTAACCGCGGGTGAGATGCGACTTGCTAATTGTGATAGTGGACATAAAAGTCAGGGTTTCCTCGCTACGAAGATTAGTTCACCGGGGTATTTCGACCCGTAAAGGCTCTTGTCATAATCGGCATAAACCTGCTCCACCTTGAACCCGGCCCGGGCTAGCAGGTGCTCGGCTTCGAACTTGAAAAAGTATCTCATCGGGAAGGCCTGCACCATTCGCTCCTTGCGACCGTCAGGGTGGGTTATGTAATAAACCAGTTCGGTGTGGATGATCTGGTTGAACAGATCCCGGGCAGCCACCATGTGACGGCGGGTGACGCGCCGGCCGTCCGGCATGCTGAACTCGGGTTCTTCATCCAGTTCCTCACCGGTGGGTTGGTTCGCCAGGGCCTTCAGGGAAGGGTTGAATAAATCCAGGATGATTTTGCCGCCCTTTTTCAGGTGCTGGTGGATGCATTCCATGCAGGCGAGCTGGTCTTCCACGGTTGTCAGGTGTTGGAAGGGTCGGAAGGGCAGGGTGACCAGCTTGAATTTCTGCTGGAGGGCGAAATGGCGCATGTCTCCTTTCACCAGCCGGACCCTGGCGCGGACGTCTTTGGCTTCAGCCTTGAGCCGCTCCCGGCAGACTGCCAGCATTTGCGGCGACAGGTCTAGGCCGGTGATCTCCACGCCGGCAAGCGCCGTGGGGATCAGGACGCGCCCTGTGCCGCAGCCCACTTCCAGTACCTCGCCTCCTGCCTGGATGGCCGCCTCGACGAAAAAGCCCACGTCCGGGCGGTTCTGGTAGGGGACGACGTGGTCATACAGTTCTGCAAAGGATGCATATACCCCTTCTATATCTGAATCGGTCATGGTGGTCACCTTAATCCCAATCTCTCGTTCTTCTCCAGCAGTCGAATGGCCTCCCGGATGCGCCGCTGGCGGGTTTCTTCACGCTTCGCATCCGAGATCCAGCCGATGTAATTTCTTCGATGCGAAGGTGGAAGGAGGTTAAAGTTTTCCCATGCTTTCGGGCTGGTCATCAAACCCTCTTTCAGCCAGTCCGGCAGGGGCAGCGGTGCCCGTTTCGGACGCACGCTTCCTGCTGCAGGTATGTCGAAATCCACCGTGGCGAGTCCTGCTTCCGTCATGCGCCCTTCCCCGTATAGTTTCGCCACTAGGTGCTTGTTCAGTTCGGACCATTTGCTGCCTGCCCGGCGCGGGTTGAATTTGCGGGCGTATTTCTCCTCGTCGATTTTCTGGATGAGGCTGTCGATCCATCCAAAGCACAAGGCCTCTTCGAGCGATTCCTGGTAGGTCACACATTTTTTGCCGCTCTCTTTCTTGTAGTAGACCAGCCAGACTTCTTTCTCAGTGGCGTGATTTTTTTCGAGCCAGTCCCGCCATTCGGTTCGGTCCGCAGCGGTTGCGGTTTTGGTAATTTCCATGGTTGTCAGTATACAACAAATTATTCAATTACCAGGCGCCCCTTGAATATTGGTACTTACCCTCGGAGCAGTATAATGGGTCAGTTCGCCCATCCCTTGTTTTCCGGAGATAAATGATCCAGGCTCTCATTTTTGACTTCGACGGTCTCATCCTCGACACCGAAACACCCGAGGTGCAGATCTGGCAGGACCTCTATTCCCGCTACGGTCAGGAATTCCCGCTGGATGAATGGGTTCGCACCGTGGTGGGTTCCACCGTTGCCAACCTCGACCCGGTCGCCCGGCTTGAAAAACTCACCGGTCAGTCGCTTGATCGCATCGCATTGCACGAGCAGGCGCATCGTACCCGCCTTGATTGGCAGGTTTCCCTGCCGCCCATGCCCGGAGTCACGGATACCTTGGAATCTGCCCGCCGCCTGGGTCTTCGACTGGCGGTTGCTTCCAGTTCCCCTCACGGCTGGGTGGATGCCTACCTTAAGCGCTTGGATTTTTGGGACCAATTCGACGCAGTCATCTGCCGTGAAGACGCTCCCCGCCTCAAGCCCTCCCCGGACCTGTTCCTGGCTGCCCTTTCCACTCTCCATCTCCACGCTGATCAGGCGCTCGCTTTCGAGGATTCTCCCAATGGCGTCAGGGCTGCCCAGGCTGCCGGGCTGCGAGTGATCGGTGTGCCAAACGCTATTACTGCCCGCCTCGGTCCCCTGCCCGCAGACCTCGTGCTTGCCTCCCTCTCCGACCTCCCCCTGCCGGGAGTACTGGCTCAATTTGGTGACGTTCTCGCTCTCCACCCTGAAACCTTGCATGACCTGCCCGGTATCCGTCTGGTCGAAGAAGCTGCTTTTGGTCGCCCTGCCGAAGCCGCCTTGGTGGACCTTGCACGTGAACGCGGCAAATCCACGCTTTCGCTGGTTGCGGTACAGGATGGTCTCGTGGTTGGTCACATTCTGTTCACGCCGGTCGCTTTTGCCCCTCCCCAGCTGGTCGCCCGGGGGCTCGGGATCGGTCCGGTCGCAGTCCAGCCTGAATTCCAGCGGGCGGGCATCGGTTCCCGGTTGATGCGTGGCGGGCTGGATCACGTCCGCCGCCTAGGTTTTGCTTTCGTCGTTGTCCTGGGCGACCCGGCCTACTATTCCCGCTTCGGGTTCAAGCCCGGGCGTGTGTTCGGTTTGACCAGTGATTACGGTGACGGCAACGAATTCCAGGCACTGGAGCTTCTTCACGGTGCGCTGGCTGGTAAGAGCGGGCATGTCACAAACATTCCTGAATTTGCCGAGACTGACCTCTAAGGGAGAGTCATGTGAAACGTAATTTTTATTATCTCGTGGGTCTGGTCATCTTACTGTCGGCATGCGCGGCCCCGGTTTCCTCCCCCACCTCTATTCCGCAGCCGTCAATCAGTCTGCCACCCACCGTCGCACCCCTGCCTACCGGCACGAGCCTGCCCACCATTACCGTTCCGCTGGCTGTCACGGTTACCCCGTCGGTTACATCAGCTCCCACCCTGACCCCTCAGCCGCAATCGGTGAAGTTCGCCGTCGTTGGCGATTTCGGCATGGACAGTTCTGCCGAAGCGGACGTTTCCATCCTTATCCATGGCTGGAAACCGGATTTCATCATCACTGTCGGTGATAACAACTATCCCGATGGCGCAGCCAGCACGATCGACGCCAATATCGGGAAATACTTTCAAGATTATATTTTTCCTTACGTTGGGTCTTATGGCTCTGGCTCAGACAATAATCGCTTTTTTCCAACCCTGGGGAACCACGACTGGTATACCCCCAACGCCCAGCCCTATCTGGATTATTTCACCCTGCCCAATAATGAGCGTTACTACGATTTTGTCTGGGGTCCGCTTCACTTTTTTGCCCTCGATAGCGACGAGAACGAGCCGGATGGCATTAATAGAGGCTCCCTGCAGGCTGCCTGGCTCAAAGAGGGTCTGGCTGCCTCCACCTCTCCCTGGAACATCGTCTACACCCATTATCCGCCCTTCTCCTCCGGTAGCCATGGTTCCACCGACTGGATGCAGTGGCCCTTCGCTGCCTGGGGCGCAAACGCCTTCTTGGCGGGTCACGACCATCTCTATGAACGCTTGCTCATCGACGGCATCCCATACTTCACAAATGGCGCAGGTGGTGGTGGCCTATACAACTTTAGTACACCTCTTCCTGAAAGCCAGTTCCGTTATAACGCCAATTACGGCGCCATGCTGGTCACCGCCAGCGGTACGGAGATCCTGTTCCAGTTTTTCAACCGGGTTGGCGAGTTAAAGGATTCTTACCGGCTGACGAAACCATAAAAAAAGACCGGTCCCAAGGCCGGCCATGTACTTTTATTTAACCCTTTCATTAGAAAGACGCCACAGCCTCAGCCACGCTGCCGTAAATCTCAATGAACTTTAAAATACCTGCGATATCGAGCACTTCGTGCACGGGAGGTGTTGGACCGACTAATTTTAGGTGCTTGGTCTCATCTTTAGGTTCTGCCAGCATTTTGTAGATGCCCAGGATTGTCCGTATCCCGGCGCTGGTGAGCGAAGGTACCTTCGAAAGGTCAAGAACCATGTTGCGTCCGCCCGCGTTGTACGCTCCCTTGGCTGCCAGTTCAAATTCACCTGTGTTTCCCATATTGAGCCGGTCTCCCAGCTGGATAACGGTTACGGGCACTCGCCCACACGTTTGAGTGACAGTTACAAGTTTCATAATTCTCCTTCCCGAATAAAAATGAAGGCGGATCTTTGTTATCCCGATATTATCGCGCTGGTTTACCCGTACAGTTTTCTATGTACGCTGCTCAATGCACGCACTTGCTCCGCGGCATGGTACGATGATCTCACCAGTGGCCCGGATTCCACCCACTTGAAGCCGATCTCGCCTCCGTACTCACGCAGTTCCTTGAATTCCTCCAGGGTGTAATAACGTTCGATCGGCAGGTGTTTCTTGCTCGGCTGGAGGTATTGACCGACGGTTAGGATGTCCACACCCCAACTGCGCTGGTCGCGCATCACAGCCTTTACCTCCTCCAGTTCCTCTCCCAGCCCCACCATGATGCCTGACTTGGTCAGCACCTCGGGATTGAGTTTTTTGGCACCGGAGAGGATCGCTGCGCTCCACTCGTAGTGGTCCTGCGGTTGGACCTGCTTGAACAGCCGTGGCACTGTTTCCACGTTGTGGTTCAGGATTTCCGGGCGGGCGTCCATTACGATTTTAAGGGCTTCAAGCGACCCCTTGAAATCGGGGATGAGCACTTCCACCGAACAACCCGGGAGCAACGTGCGGATGCGCCGGATAACCATGGCAAAGATGGGTGCACCCCCGTCCCGCCGGTCATCCCGGTTGACGGAGGTGATGACCACATGTTTCAGGTTCATGGACTTGACTGCCTGTGCCACGCGTTCCGGTTCCATCCAGTCGAGAGCTTCCGGGCGGCCGTGTTTGATGTCGCAAAATCCACATGTGCGCGTGCAAACGTCGCCCAGCATCAGGAAGGTGGCGGTGCCTGACCCCCAGCATTCTCCCATGTTTGGGCACATCGCTTCCTCGCATACGGTATGCAGGGCCTTTGAGCGCATCAGGGTTTGCAGGTGCTCATAGGTCTCTCCGGAGGGAGCGCGCACTTTGATCCACTCCGGGCGGCGGAGCGGTGTCACGTTGACGGTTTCGACTTTAACACGATCACGGGTGGGGATTACAGGCATCAGGTCCTCTTTTAAACCGGTAATGTTTACCAATAAATCCGCATAATTTTATCACGACTGGGGCTGTGGAATCGCTCTCTGCTCAAAGGATTTACAATTTTCTTACGATCACCTTCAATCCTTCGACTTTAACCACTTCCACCTTGTCACCCCGGGCGATCTTGCTTTGACCTTCTTCCAATTCGGCTGTCCACAACTCTGCCCCCGATTGGACCTGCCCGGTCGGGTCGATGTCGGTTCGGGCGATGCCTGCCCGTCCGCGCATTCCTTCCTGCCCGGTGATCACCGGCCTCTTCTGCGCCCGCAGCGCAAAGCCGACAATGATGGCGAAACTGATCCCGATGACGATGGCTACCAGGAAGACCAGTGTGGGCGAAACCTGCTGGAATTGGGGTGTGCCCGGGCTGTTGAATAAGACCAGCGCCCCCACGATGAAAGATCCGATTCCCGCGGCTGTCAGCCCACCGTGGGTGGCGGCTTTGATGTCCACAATGAACAGCACGAATGCAATGACCATGAATGCCAGGCCGAACCAGTTGACTGGCAGAACTCCCAGGCCGTAGGCTGCCAGCGCCAGGCATACCACGCCGATGAAGCCCGCCACCCAGCCTCCCGGCGAGGAGAGTTCGATCAGGATGGCCTGTGCACCGATGCTGAGCAGGATGAAAACAAAATTCGGGTCCACCAGCAGTTGCAGCAGGTTTTCGATCAGCGACATTCCCAGGGGCTGGGTCACGGCTCCGGCAGTATGCAGCGTGCGCGGACCGTCGGTCATCTGGACGGTGTACCCGTCCAACTTGTTGAGCAGGTCGCTTAGGTTATTCGCGATGAAATCAACGAGATGGGCATTCAGTGCTTCGGTGGCGGAGACGGCGATTGCGCTCTCAATGGTGGACTCGGCCAGGGCGGTGGCTTCGGCTCCGCGTCGTTCTGTGTACGAACGCACCAGCGCTTTCATTGCCTCCTTGACCTTGGTTTGCTCCGTGGTCGAAAGGTCCGTGCCCTGCGACCCGACCGGGCTGGCTGCGCCGATGGCTGTTTCCGGTGCCATGGCTGCTGCGTGTCCTGCCAGTGTGATGACCGTCCCGGCGCTGGCTGCCCAAGCCCCGTTCGGTGTAACATAGACCACCACTGGCACGCTGCTGGCACGGATGTCCTCAGCCATAACCTGCATCGGGCCAAGGCTGCCGCCGGGCGTGTTAAGCTGCAGGATGATTACCTCAGCACCGGTTTGCTCAGCGGTCTTGATGCCGCGCGCGAGATACGTCTGTGTGGCGGGGGTGATGGCTCCGTCTATGGTCAATACCATTGCCACCGGTCCTGCGGCTGCCGCGTGGATCGGCTGAAATAAGAACAGGATCAGGGAGAAACTGGTCAGTAAAATCCGCGGATATTTCATTGGGTTACTCGCAAAAATGATTATAAGCCTGAATACCGCCTTTGCTTGTCCGCCCGTCTGACTTCGACTATACTCCCTTCCATGCACCGAATTGACCGGAAATGGATCGAACTGTCCGCCGGATACCAGGACATCCAATCCTACAAAACGAAACTGGAGCTTGAGTTTGGCCGGGCGGTTAAGGTTGGTCAAAAGCTGCAGTTTCACAAGGAACTGACCGAATGGCAAAAGAAGCGGCGCATCTTTTTTACATTGGTGGCTTTTGCGCCGCTTTCCATCATTGCACTTTGTCTCACTTCCTTTTATTTCCGGGATGTGGCCTGTGTCATAATCTATTGGGCTTTACTGGTGGCGATCATCCTGGTCACGCTTACAATCGCTGGGAGGCAGTACATCCACGAAATGGTGAACGGTATGCCGGTCCCGCAATCCGGTGAAGCGCTCGTGGTGGATTTGGAAGGACGCTGGTGGGATGGTCTCTCACCACGGGATATGGAAATTCAGAAAGCTGGTAAAAAGGAGGAGCGGAGTTTCCAGAGTTTTCTTGCCCATTCCCTCCCTGACGATTATATTTTCCAAAGCTTTTCGCCAGGCGATTTGCTATTGCTTGGACCTGCGGGGATCTGGGTTTTTCTTGTCGCGGATTGGAATGGATTGATTGTCAAGCAGGATGGTATCTGGAAGCAGATTGTGACCACCCGCGATAAACTCGGCCGAAAACTGCGTGAGGAGAAAACCCGGGAACCGGAGCCTGATGAACAGTGGCTGCATCGGAAACAGGAGATGGTCGAAGGGCTCGAATCTCATTTACGGGAACGGGCTGGGATCCTGGACCTGATCCAGGGAGGGGTGGTTTTTTCAAATCCAAAAGTGACTCTCGACAAAAAACTTATCCAGGGAAACACCGCCTCCTATGGCCGCCCAAAAGCCTGGGTCGAGCGTATCCGCCACGCTCCGCCGGTGGAAGGTTTCACGCGGGAGAGACAATTGGAGATCCTGGATGTTCTGACAGGCCCAGGCGACGGGCAAACAGCCTCAGCCAAAGAGGAGGCGGGTCGCCTGTATCACCTGGCTGAAGATGAGTTACGGGATTACGTCGCGAAATTGGTGAAATAACGGGTTGACCGTCTGCGCCCCTCACGGTAGAATAACAATCCATTGCGGGCGTAGTTCAGTGGTAGAACGCTTGCCCTCCAAGCAAGATATCGTGGGTTCGAGTCCCATCGCCCGCTCTGTTAGTAAACCCGCGGAGGATAAATGGGCTTGCACTGAACCAGCATCGAGTTCCTCAAGAAAATAATTATAGGGAGCACGAGGATATACATCTCCCTTATTCTCTCCGTGGAGTATTCTTACGGGCCCGTGGCGCAGTGGTTAGCGCAGGCGACTCATAATCGCTTGGTCGCAGGTCCGACTCCTGCCGGGCCCACCTTTTACTCCAACTGCATTGCGCAATTAATTAAATGGTCTTTGTTTGAAAAGGGGATTATTTTCTTTTAGGCTTAACGGAGGGATATAGTCTATGCCTATACCAAATTCTCAACTCCAAACTTGGTCAAACCAAGGTGCAACTGTTACTGCCCAAACTACGCATACTTCTATAAGAAATGCCATAAGTTCATACAAAAATTGGCCTGATGATCTAAATTACGAAGTATATTTGCAAGGCTCCTATGCAAATTTCACGAATATATTTGGTAATAGCGATGTTGATCTTGTAGTCGAGCTCACATCAGTTTTCTATTCAAATCTTACTGCAGCTGAAAAGGCTAGCTTGAAATTTACTACCGCATCATACAATTGGACAATTTTCCGCACATACGTACTTAATGCGTTAACACAATATTATGATTCCAAATTGATTGACGCTTCAGGCAGTAAATCTATAAAAGTATTACCAAACAATGGACGGTTAAAATCTGACGTAGTTGTTGCGGTAACATATGATTACTATGAGGATTTAAAGGTTCGTTCTGAAGGAATAACATTCTGGAATTTCCCTAATGAGACAACACAATTTATAAATTATCCCAAACCACATAGAGACAATGGTGCTCAAAAAAACTCCGAAGGAGAACAAACGGTTGGTATAAACCAACAATTAGAATTTTTAAAAATGCTCGAGATAAAATTGTTCAAAATAACGGGAATTTAAGGAATAGATTTCCGTCATACTTCATAGAGAATCTTCTCTATAATGTTCCAGATAATATATTTGGCGGATCCTACCAACAAGCTTTTTACGACCCCCTTACCTGGTTACATAATGAATTAATCAACAATCGTGCTAATGATTTTATTTGCCAAAATGGCATGTACTATTTGTTTAGAAACTCACTGGTTACTTGGAATATTATCGATGCTAAAGAATACATTTCCCAACTAATCAATTTATGGGAGAAATGGTGATATGCACCCATATCAAATAGATGAAATTGCTTACAGATACAAAATCCTGCTTGCTATAGTATTTTCTGCAATTGCTGCATATTTGCTCAATACTATTGTGCAATATTTTTCCTTAGTAATTCCATGGTGGATAGACATGCCATCAGTTTTAGGTTTTTTTGGATTCTTTATTTGGTTGTATGATAATTATCTTTGGAAAACGCGACTTATTCAAAAACTTAAATGGATGAGAATCCCTAATTTAAGCGGCTTATGGGAAACTGAAATGAAGACCTCCCAAGATAATTTTATTACACCTATTCTGGGACAAATTACTATTCGCCAAACCGCATCAAAAATATTGATTGCTTTAGAAACCAATTCATCAACTTCCGCGAGCATTATAGGTGCTATTATTCGCGCAGAAAAGTTATCAGAATATGAACTCACTTACTATTTTAGGAATGAACCAAAGGCAGAATCCTTGACATCACTTCAAATTCATTATGGTACAGCTTCTTTTCGTATTTCTGATGACACAAGTCTCTTAGAGGGCGAATACTATACCGGAAGGAATCGTCAAACATTTGGCAGTGTCAAAGCGAAGCTAATTAAAGATAGTGATTAACGTCATTCTACCTCCCCCCTCATATCCAACCAGCTAGTTTTTATCAATGCTCAATTTATCTAAAAGTTGTCTTATCATACTCATTAACCCATCTATATCTTTCGTTTCTGTCGACGATATTTGTTGACCAAGCCCAACTATTTGTCCTTTTACATCATTTTTAGAGAGTATTCCATAAACACCATTAGTAATACTTATATTAGAGTGCATAAGATTTTGACTAACTGCTTTTAGCGCGGCAATATCCTTTGCCAACTTTAAAGCATAGACAGCATTACCATGCCTAAATTTATGGGGAGAGTGAAAAGGCAGACCAACTTTATTTAACCAAATTTTTAAATCTCTAACAGAGAACTGTCTATTCGATACTTTGAAGCCTGCTCTATGAAAAACACAGAGGCGTGGTTCCCTGTTCCTCCAGCCTGGGTTTTGCCTTGCCACTCGCCACGAGTTTGGAAACTTCCGACTCGGGGTCGTACGGGTCGCCAAAAATCCTTGCCTCAGATGGAAGGTAAATACTGCACTCACCCAGTTGGCAACAGGACAAGTGCAGGGATGGATCGCCCTCGTTCCCTGAAAGAAATTAATCATCCGCCGTCTATGGGGGGATACAACCTGACTTCATCCGAATCACTGACCACGGTTTCTTCCAGGGTCACAAGTTCCCCATTTAATACCGTAAGATACACTTCAGAAACGGGAACACCCAGTTTCGAAAGGACCTCGCTCAAGCGGGCAGGTTCTGTAAGTGGAACTTCGATTTTATCCTGACGTGCGGAAGCGAAGAATGAGAGATATCCGCCAAGGAGAAGTTTCATATTTCAGGTGGATGGATTAGGACGTTCCAATAAATCTGCCGCCCAGCCCAGGGATAGTTCTTCCAGGCGTTTGCGACCGGGAATGGCTGACTCCGGGTCCCAGCCCTTCAGACCATAGAGCACGGTGAGTGCCCGTTCGAACTCATCATGTTGCAGGGATTGGCCGGCGAGCGGTCCGTTTTCCAATGGTTGGAATAACCGCTCCGGCAGGCAGTCATCTTTGCGGGAGAACCCTTCCCGTGCATTGAACACGCGCGCCATATTGGTGGCGCGCTCACCGATTTGCAGGGCCTTTTCCATTGTTATATTCCATCCTGTGGCCGCGTTGATTGTGGCGAGCACATCATTGGGATGGATAAAGGAACGCGGCCCCGGGCCAAAGAAACAATAGCCGATCACTTTTTCAAGGCTGTTCCATTGTTCCAAAATAAAGAACTGTTCCATCTTTTCATCTTCAAAGCTGCGTGCTGGCAGAGCATGACGAATTCCAAGCGCCTGGGCATTCTTGTAGGCCAGCGATTCCGGGTTGGCAAGAGCTGTATCGTGTGTCACCACCAGGTGATCTGCGCCTATCTCTGAGATGGCGTAACCCATTCCAACATTATATTTACCGCGTGGTTCATGCATCGCAAATTCCTGCCCCTTTACTTGCATGGCAAAAAAATGAGCCTCCCCACCAATTTGTTCCGCTGCCCGCTTGCTTCCTTCGGCCAGTAAATTTCCAAAACCCTGGCGGTGGGCAATCCGTTCGATCATGATTAGCATTGCCTCGGTATTGCCAAAACGCAGGTCAATGCCATCCGTTTCATCCAGGCCAATCAAACCATGTTCAAAGCATTCCATTGCAAACGCAATGGTCGAGCCTGTGGAAATGGTGTCGAGCATGAAGGCATTACAAAGTTCGTTAGCCTTGGCAATGGCATGCAGGTCACTGATGCCGCAATTTGGGCCAAATGCACCCACAGTTTCATATTCCGGTCCGCCATATGCGGATACTTGTCCGTCTATTGCCACCTCACGTTTACAGCGGACGGCGCAGGCATAACAACTGCGGCGGGCGGTGAGCAATTGCTTTTCGTAGGCTTCCCACTTGACTTCGTCAACGCCCTCGAAAACGCCCTGGTGGAAATTACGAGTCGGCAGCATACCTCCCGCGTTAAGAGGCTCCACCAGGCCTGGCGTTCCTCGCTGCTGCAAATCCCAGCTCAGTGGATTTTCTCGCACCTCTTTGGCAAATTTGCTGCCCAATGCCATGAGGTTCTCAGGGTTGTGCGCAAGCACCTGGTAACGCTGTTTGCCGCGCACTGCAATTGCGCGCAAGTTTTTTGAACCCATTACTGCGCCCATCCCGTTGCGCCCATTGAAGTGACGTAGATCATTGGTGATGCCCGCATAACGCACCATGTTTTCACCGGCAATTCCAATCTGCAGTACGCGGATCTTCTCGTCGCCTAATTCTGCGCGGATTATCTCTTGAACTTTCACAGGTTCTTGGCCCCATAGGTGATCTGCCTGACGAATCTCGGCCTGGCCATCATGGATCCAGATATAAACAGGTTTCTCTGCGCGCCCGGCGATGACAATGGCTTCGAAGCCGGCCATCTTGAGTTCTGGTCCCCAGAATCCGGCCGCTTCAGATTCTCCATACCCGTTGGTCAGCGGTGAGCGTGCCGAAACTATGTAGCGTGTGGCAGTGGAGACTGGTGCACCGGTCAATAATCCGTTCGCGATGACAAGCACATTTTCAGGGGAAAATGGTTCGGTATGGGCGGGAATTTCATTCAATAAGATATAACCTGCCAGCGCCTTTCCCCCTGGGTAAAGACGATAAAATTCTTCACTGATTGTATCTACGAGCAGGGTGCTGGTTGACAGGTTTACCCGTAAGAGTTTTTCATTTGTTCCATACATAACGTGACTCCCGAAATAAATTTACCATTTCCTCCACCACCCCGGCTGGTGCATTATACAACTTTTTTAAAGATGGAAATATTTTTCTCCACAGCTTCATCACCCATTCCTGCTCCCCGATGTGCCCAAAAATGCCTCATATTCGTATAATATCGGTTATACTGTGCTGGCTTCCAAGGTTAAGAACAAGTTCAGATTAGTATTTAGCGGGGATTTAATGAACAAAGGTCACAAGACCTCTTATAAACGCAACTCAATACTCATTATTGAGTTTCAACTTGCAGAAGGCTCATCGAATTTTCAGCGCTGGAAACCGGTTGGCATTTTGAAATACAAATATTTATGGTTTTGAACGAGTCAAATACTCAAGTTAATAAAATGCCACATTTCATGCATTTGCAAGAAGCCCAATAAATGGTTACCCCCTTCCTCTCGACCAAGTTCTTCATTCCAAGGCCGCGCAAGGCACTTGTCCGTCGGGACCATTTGTTTGAAATGCTGAACGATGGTATCCAGGGAAAACTGGTCCTGGTTTCGGCTCCAGCCGGTTATGGGAAAACCACATTAATCACTTCCTGGTTGGGGACCAGGAAACTGCCGGTTGCCTGGGTTTCGGTAGATGCAGGCGATAACGAATATTTTCGCTTTTTTGGTTACCTGTTGGAGGCTCTTGGCCAAAAAGGCCTTAAGGTGGGAAAGACTCTCCTGCAGACGCTCCAATCCCCCATGCCTCCCTCACAGGATATTTTCGTCGAATTATTCCTGAAAGATATTTCATCGATTTCCCAGGAATGTATCCTGGTGATAGATGACTTCCATCTGATCAACAATCTTGCCATTCATGCTGACTTAAACAAGATTATCGAAGGTTCTCCCAAGGAATTGCATTTCATCATTTGCAGTCGAACCGAACTCCCGTTTTCTGTGTCAAGATTACGGGCCAATGATGAACTTGTGGAACTAACGCAAAAAGAGCTCAGCCTGACCATCGATGAGAGCGGAAAGTACATGAATTTGGTGATGAAGGTTGGGCTGCAGCCCGTGGATATTGCTGTTTTACGGGATCGCACTGAAGGTTGGCTGGTTGGCATGCAATTGGTGGCATTAACCCTGCGCGGCCAAACAGACCCGGTTAGTTTCATCTATTCATTGAAAGGTGACAACCGGTTTATCGGAGATTATCTTGTGGATGAAGTCTTGCTGCGCATTCCCGCGGATTTGCAGGACTTCCTCCTGCGCACTTCTGTTTTGAGCCGGATGGAAACCTCTTTGTGCAATTATGTCTTGCAAATAGAGAACAGCCATGAAATACTGGAGTCCATTGATAAACGTCGTTTGTTTATTATTCCATTGGATGACAAACGCCAATGGTTTCGCTACCATCATTTGTTTGTTGAGATGTTATTTGATCGGTTGAAACGTAAATCCCCTGAAATTGTGGCGGACCTGTATCACCGGGCCAGCGAATGGCATGCCACGCATGGAATGAAGGAAGACGCAGTCAATTATGCCTTGGAGGGAAATGACTATCCCAGGGCTGCAGGTCTCATCATCGAAATTGGGCTGTCCCTTCTCTCGCATGGCGGTTGGAACCAGTTGCTGAATTGGTACAATCGCATCCCGGATTCTGAGTTTCACAGTCAGCCGGATCTCTGGTCGACTTATTTTTTGACCTTGATCAATGCGGGTTTGATTACCGACGCCGCAAAGAAATTGAAAGAGTTGTCTGCAAAGGGTTTTATGGCACCGAGTCCCACAGGCAATGTATCTTCCAGGCTGAGAGGAGAAATGGCTTCTTTTCAAGGGGTGGTCATTTTACATAGTGAAGCCGAACCTGCGCGGGCAAAAGAAGTGTTGGCTGAAGCGTGCAAGGATTTGTTTGGTGACGAGACTCCCCGTATGACTTTTGCCGTCTTCAATTATGGGGTCAGTTGTTATTTGCTGGGAGAGATCGATGAAGCGCGGGAGATGTTTGAAAAATCGATCTCTTGGGGGGTGAGGGACGATTTCCCTCTGGCGAGGGTGATGGGCGCCAGTTACCTCGGCGAAACCATGGCGATCACTGGACAACTGCAGAAGGCCGAAAGACTCTTCCTGGAAACTATTAGATATGTTAAAGAAGTAGGCCTGCAGCAGGGTGCTGTATTTTCAAAAGCAAATCTTGGTTTGGGGGCCTTATATTATGAGTGGAACAGGCTGGAGGAAGCCCAACAGTACCTCGCCGAAGGACTCCGTCTCGCTGAGCAGGGAGGTTACCTGAACCAATTATTGTTCGGATGCTCCACATTGGCGCGCATCCAGGCCATGCACGGAGATCGGGAAGGTGAGCAGGAAACAATTCAACGTGCCAGGAGAGTGGCCCAAAAATATGGCGACCCTCCGGTGCCGGTCATGTATATCAAGGCCTTTGAGGCTGAGATTGCCTTGCAGCAGGGTGATCTTTTCATTCCTAATAACTGGCTTGCCGGGATGCATAATTCTCATGAAGCAGCCAATTTATTCTCACAATACGAACAAATAATCCATGCCCGTGTGCTGGCTGCCAGGGAAAATTACGCCTCAATGAGTGAATTAATCCGTCCCTTGTGGGACCTTGCCCTTCGACAGGGACGGGTGAAAAATGCAATTACCCTCGAAGTGCTCATGGCCAAGTGCCTGTTCTTGAGCGGGGAGCCATTGCCTGCCATTGCGATCCTTCAGGAGGCTCTGTATAAAGCAGAACCCGACCATTTTGTCCGGACTTTTCTCGATGAAGGTGGCGTGGTGATTTCAATGATCAAGCAGATGCTGGCCAATGGGGGAGATCCGAAACCAAATTCTGAAGAATGTTCCGGTGATTATCTTTATTTTTTGCTGGACGAAGTGGCCAAGGATACATTGAAAGCTTCCACCAGCCGTCCTCTCGCAAGAACCGTGGAGGGATTGGAGCCTCTGACCGATCACGAACTGCACATTTTGCACATGCTGGAGGCTGGTTATCCAAACAAGCAGATCTCCAGGGAAATGAATATCAGCTTGAACACGGTGAAGTATCATTTGAAGAATATTTATGGAAAACTTGGAGTGGTAAATCGAACCCAGGCGGCAAGAATTATCAGAAAAGATGGGCAATAAACTCACCTTCATGATTAGTGAAACACTACACTTAACCCACCCGAAAGGGTGGGTTCTTCATTCCACCAGCCCCTTATTATATAAGCAGGCACATTCTCTCTTATCGCGCGAGCCGCACATCCTTATGTGAGATTTTCCCTTGCAGGTAGTCCTATTGAAAGGGTGCGGATTCTTTTTTTTCAACGATGTTTGTGAAAAATTCAACAAGGAGGTTCACCGAAAAAATATAAATATCCATCCAATCTTAATAATAAGGCCCGGTAAATGTTCACACAACACAAAACTGTCATGTCGAGAAGGAGATGATAGAAATGGAACTTAATGCAAAGAAATCAAAAATAACCCGGCGAACGTTCTTGAAACTGTCGGCCTCGGTGGCTGCGGTTGCGGCAGCAGGTAATTTGCTGTCCAAGACCCGCGGTGCCAGCCTGGTGACAAGAGCCAAAGCCGCTGGTTTAATGGCCTCGGATGCCTGGTATCCCGGCCTCTGCAAAATGTGCATGCAGGGTGACTGCCAGACCCGCGTCCATGTTGTCGATGGCGTGGTTGTCAAGGTCGAAGGCGAACCTCGAGCAATCCAGAATGTGGGTACACTTTGCCCGCGCGGCAACTCTGCCATTGCGCAGATGTATAACCCCTGGCGGGTTAAGTCGCCCCTCAAGCGCACAAACACTGCCAAGGGCTTGAATGTGGATCCCAAGTTTGTCGAAATTTCCTGGGATGAAGCCCTCAAGACGGTTGCTGCCCGCTTGCAGAAAAACCTGGATGATACCCGCAAGGTCGCATTCGTCAGCGGCTTCGGGGTGAACAGCCTTTTCCTGGGCAACTTCGAAAGCGCCTATGGCACCCCCACCGATACACCCTCCCGTGGTTCTGCGTGCGCCTATCACCTGGGCGGCTATATGGTCAACCAAAACGGTCCGGACAATGTCCCTGAGATCGAAAAGACTGAATACATGCTCAATATTGGTCGAACCCTGGGTCCGAACATCGCAGTCTCCTCGGTTGGGACGCGGCACATCATGGATGCCCTTGTAAATCGCGGCGCCAAGATCGTGAACGTCGATCCACGCTGCGGTCCGGAAGCCTCCAAGATGGATTGGGTGCCCATCCGCCCCGGCACAGAACTGGCTTTCATGCTGGGCATCCTTCACACCATCCTGTACGAGGTCAAGACCTTTGATGTCTGGTTCGTCAAGAACCGCACCAATGGACCTTACCTGATCGGCCCCGACGGCGAATACGTGCGCGATCCCGTCTCCAAAAAACCGCTCGTATGGAACACCAAGGCGGGGAAACCGGTCGCATTTGATGACAACGATACCGCCAATTTCGCCCTGGAAGGGATGTACGATGCCAATGGCGTCCTCGCTTATCCAGCCTTCCAATTGATCAAGAATCAG
>Ga0326726_10000510_pt1 | contig 36223 bp, 33 predicted proteins | sample MHFenrmetagenome_2_FD_207603 | JGI IMG/M metagenome (GOLD analysis project Ga0326726, IMG submission 207603) | Lab enriched peat soil microbial communities from Michigan Hollow, Ithaca, NY, United States - MHF15MN | ecosystem: Environmental > Terrestrial > Soil > Wetlands > Peat | place: USA...
GTTGGAGGTTCGATTCCCCTCACTCACCCCACCGCATTCTCCCCCCCAGATGATATGGTGACGTCCCGGAACCCCGTCCCCTCATTGACATCCAGAGCTTTCGATCATTATAATCCGGCTTAATCAAGGAGGGGATCGCCGTGAAGGCGTTTCGGACATCTCCGTTTATCATCGGTTTCCTTCTCTTCTCATGGAGTTGCTCGTCCTCTTCCCCCTATGTCCCTCCGATCAGCGTGTCAATCGATCTGCATTCCGCAAGAGTTCACGTCAACCGATCGGTCCAGTTCACTGCCAGAGTGCACGATTCGACGAATAAGGCGGTGACCTGGAGCATCAGCGGCACCGGATGCAGCGGCGCTTCGTGCGGCGTGATCAGTGGCGCCGGCCTCTATACGGCCCCCGGGAGCGTGCCCAGCCCCGCCGAGGTGGTGGTCAAGGCCACTTCAGTGGCCGACCCGACCAAGTCGTCCACGGCTACGGTGACCATTCTGCCTGCCGTCATAATCTCGGTCTCTTCGCCCTATCCGACGCTCGCTACCGGGTGGACGCTACGGTTCAACGCCGAGGTCCAAAACGCCGACGACGTCAGTGTGACCTGGACTCTATCGGGCCCCGGCTGCATAGGAGCCGAGTGCGGAACTCTCTCATCCTCAGGCCTGTATCAAGCCCCGTCCCAAGTCCCCTCCGAGCCCGCGGTGACGATCACGGCCACGTCGGTCGAGGATCCTGGTACGTCCGGCTCCGCGGACGTTGTCATCGTTCCCCCCGGCCTGTCCATCGAATGGACCTGGATGTCCGGCAGCTATTTCGTGGATTCCTGGGGGCAATACGGACAGCCTGGCGTTCCCGCTGTCTCCAATATCCCGGGAGCGAGAGAGGGCTCCGTCTCCTGGTCCGAGCCCGGCGGCGGCCTCTGGGTCTTTGGTGGCCGCGGGTACGCCACGAACGCGCTCGAAGGTTTCTTGAACGATCTCTGGAGGTTCGATCGCGCGACCGGCGAATGGACGTGGATGTCCGGTTCGAACTCCAAGGACCAGCCAGGATCTTACGGATCTCGGGGACTCGCCGACCCCACGAACGTGCCGGGGGCGAGGTATGACGGCGTATCCTGGCTCGACCCCGCCGGAAATTTCTGGCTGTTCGGGGGGTACGGCGTACTCATGGGCACTGGCTGGGCCGACGGCAACGATCTCTGGAAGTACGACCCCGTCTCCCGCGAATGGACCTGGATCTCCGGCAGCAGCGACGGCGATCAGGCCGGAGTCTACGGGACAAAGGGAGTGGCCGATCCTTCGAATGTCCCCGGCGCGAGGCGCCAGGCCATATCTTGGGCGAATCCCAATGGCGCCCTCTGGCTCTTCGGAGGGCTCGGCTTCGGTTCCGACGCCGAACGCCAAGGCATGCTCAACGACCTCTGGAAATACGATCCTCTCACTAATGAATGGACCTGGGTCTCCGGCAGCGACTCGGTCGACCAGCCCGGCGTCTATGGGACCAAAGGCCTAGCCGATCCCGCCAATACGCCCGGAGGGAAATATAGAGCTGCCTCTTGGGTCGATCTCGAAGGTCATCTCTGGCTCTTTGGCGGCGGCGGTCCCGGCTACGGTCATTTCAATGACCTCTGGAAGTTCGACCCGTCGACTCGGGAATGGACCTGGGTGTCGGGAAGCGACCTTGCCGGCCAGGCGGGCGTCTACGGGACGAAGGGCCTAGCCGATCTGTCGAACTTTCCGGGCGGAAGGAGCCTCGCGATCTCTTTCCGCGATCCCGCCGGCAGGCTCTGGCTTTTCGGCGGGGCCGGCTATGACTCGGCCGGCGACAACTTGTTTCTCAATGACTTGTGGATGTTCGACACGGCGACCTGCCAATGGACCTGGGCCGGCGGCAGCGATCTGAGCGCTGAAATTGGCATTTACGGGATCAAGGGAGAGGGTGACCCGGCGAACATGCCGGGCGCGCGTTATTACGCCGTATCATGGGTCGACGACGCCGGCGCCATCTGGCTCTTCGGCGGCTATGGCAACGGCTCGGCCAACAGTCTCAGGTTTCTCAACGATCTATGGCGAGGGATCCGCTAAGGGGGGGAAAGGTTAGACGCGCGCGATCAGCGCAGGCTCTCGAGTCTCGCCACAAAGACATCGGTCTTGTTGGAAGCATTTTCCGGCCCGGGCCCGGCGAAGGGTCGGACGGGTTGGCCCCACGTCTCCCAGCTTGATCCCACTAGAAAGATCCTGCCCGCGGCGTCGACCGAGAGGCCTGTCCCATCGTCCATGTCCGGCGAACCACGAAAAGCATTAGCCAGCAGGTTTCCGTTCCTATCGAGCTCCGCCAGGAACGCGTCCGTGTACCCAACGAAGCCCGCCGCGCCAGGTCCCCAGCCGCCATAGCTCGTCCCGGCTACAAAGATATGACCCTGGCTGTCCAATGTCAGGTCCCTGGCCTCCTCCCAATCCGAAGAGCCAAGGAATGTATTCCAGACGAGAGTGCCCGTGCCACTCAATTTGGCCACGAAAGCGTCGTAATAGTCGTATGGACGAACCGGGGAACCCCAACTTCCTCCTTTGCTCGTCCCCACCACATAGACAGCGCCGATGTCATCCGAAACGACGTCTTCGGCATAATCCTCCGCGCCGCCATCCGTTCCCAAGAAGGTGTTCCATAGGAGATGACCGTTCCCATCGAGCTTGGCCACAAACCCGTCATACGATCCGGGGCTCGATATGGGCATGATCGGCGAACCCCAACTGAAACTACTGTTCCCGACGGCGTAGACGTTGCCGCTGCTGTCCGCGGTAACGCCGTGGCCGTCGTCGCCGAAAGAGTCCGATCCAAGAAAAGTATTCCAGGCAAGGTGGCCGCTATTGTTCAGCTTGGCGACGAAGACATCGGGCGGGCCAGCGAACGGCCTGACCGGCGTGCCCCAGCTCAGGAAGCTGGCCCCGATCACGAAGATATCGCCCTTGCTATTCACGGCGATGCCGCCGTCGTAGCCGGAATCATTCGAATTGAGGAAAGTGTTCCAGATGAGCTCGCCGCTACTGCTCAACTTGGCCACGAAGGTATCATATCCGTAGACATAGGGATTGATCGGCGAGCCCCAGTTCTCCGTACTGAGCCCCGTGACGTAGATGTCTCCCTGGCCATCGATCGCGATGCTGCATCCGTGACCGCCGGACGTGCCTGTCGGGCCCAGGAAAGTGCTCCAAACCAGGTTTCCGTTCTTGTTGAGCTTGGCGACAAACGTATCATTGAATTCGGTGTAGGCCGCGATCGGCGAGCCCCAGGAGGCATAGCTGTACCCCGCGACGTAGACGTTGCCGTTATCGTCCGCGACCGCGGCGCATCCGACGTCGGTATCTCCTGAACCGAGAAATGTGTTCCATGAACTCGTCTCAGGCGGCTGAATGACATCTTGGTCCCGGGTCCCACACGAGGAGGCAGCGAGAAAGCAGACAACCAGAAGGCCGAAAACAAAGAGTCTATTCATTGGCCCCAGGCACCGCAGCCTCACGCCGTTTCCCAGATTATATATCGCGAAAATATAAAAGCCAAGGCTATATATCTTTCGCTCACGGACGCTCATGAGGGACAACTGTGACAGATTTGTGACCAGGCGGATAGGACACGGCAAAACCTCAATACGATAAGGGCCCTCCCCCCCTATCCAATGTCATTTCAGATCAATAGATGCCTAATCCGCCCGGATGCAGATCCGAAGGTTCGGGCTTCGATTCCCCTCGCTCACCCCGCTCATTTTCCCCATAAGGAACAATAACTTAGCAAGGGCTCAAGCTGTAGAATCGCGTGTTCTAGATTGTGCCAGTTTAATCAATATTGGTTCATTTTTGGAAAGACATGCGGAAAGGGCAAGTCGGGCGTCTTTTCCTGATCCGTCCCTTTCGCAGGACCTTTTAAGACTTCAAGGTCTGAGTCGTTCTCTCTTCAGCAGCCTTTAGAACTCGGTCAGACGCCTCGATGTATAGCGAGGATAGCCGACTCTGGCCAAAATATGAGATGGCAAGCCAAATGAGTCCGATGACCAGCGCTGTTTCAAAAAAAGTCACCGACCAAGAGAGTGTCATCGCTGCCGCTCGAAACGGATAGTCCTTCAAATAAGAGGCAGCTCTAAGAGCCATACTTGTTTCGCTCAGAGCTCCTATCAAGCCAACGAGGCAGACGCCCCATCCCAATAGGCGTGAATAATGTACCATCTGCTTGAACCGACGTCCGACCAGATCAATGGTTTTATTCAGCATCTCGATTATGGCGAAAGGACCGCAACCGACTAGCCCAAAGCGCAGGGCTTCCGCGTAAGCTGCAAATTGTGGGCCCTTCGCTTCTGGGAAGGTCAAATCACCTAGTTCCCAACCGTCTTTCTTGACCTTTGCGAGAATCGGCTCAATAAGGGAGAGGATCTGTCTGCGCATATCAACGTACCGGCACAGCATCATAATGATCATAAAGATCATGACAAGAACGCTCAGGCCCATGAAGCAACCAGCAATACGCGCGGTCAGTCCGAGCCAAGGGCCGGCCTCCATTAAGCCAAATTGCATCTCGGTTTCCTTTCAGCATGTGGTGACGCTAGCTCGCAGCTTGCCTTGTCCAATCCCCCGCGCCCCGGTGCAGGCCTGGACCCCGCCCAGGCCCCTTCCCTACTTCCCCTTCGACGTGAAGACCGTCCAGGGCTCGGCCGGGCGGCTCTTGAGGTATCCCCTGAGGTAATCGTATTGCCGGTGGGCTTTGAGGAACGTCTCGGCGTCGAAGGGGATGTCGCAGGAGCTCCCCCACTTCCCCCAGAAGGTCATGGCCAGGGCCATCTTGGCGTCAACGACCTTGCCGTCCAAGGCGCCGCCCGGATAGTACGGCTTGACCCAGCCGTCCGCGGGCGGCCCGGCCGGGTCGGGGTCGAGCTCGAAGTGGCCGCAGATCGTCCGCGCCCCGGGCTGCTCCTTGCCTAGGTAAACGTCGTAATGGTCGGCCAGCATGGCCTTGGCCCGCTCGACGTCGACCTTCCCCATCCATTGGTCGAAGAGGTCGAGCCAGCGCACCCGCCGGGCGATGTCGGCCCGCTTGATGTTGTCGAAGTCCTCGTCCGTCTCGTCGCGGAGGAGGGGGATGTTCTCGGTGACGTTCGACCCGGCGTAGAAGCCGTCCTTCGTTCGCTCGATCGAGTGGTGCTTGAGCCCGAGCTCGAGCCGGGCGATCTCGTTCGTTCGCGCGTCGCCGAGGAGCCACGTGTTGGCGTAGCCGCCGTTGTTGCCCTCGATGAGGGTCTTCATGAACACGTCCAGGCTCGAAGCATACTGCATCGCCCTGCGGATGCGGACAAACTCGGGCTGGCCCCCCGGATCGAAGCCGTGGAAATAGTCGATCGTCGTCTCGGACCCGACGATCCCCGACGAGCAGACGAAGAAGTCCGTGCCGCTGTGGATCGCGGCCGGGTAAGCTTGCATCAACATCCGGAAGCCCTTCTCCGGAACGAGGTCGATGACGATGTTCGAGCGGCTCGTGGCGTAGGAGGCCCAGGTGTTATGGGCCAGCACGAGGCGCCCGTCGGCCGTGGCCTTCCCGGTCGCGATGAACGAGCTGCACCCTCCACCCTTTTGCGGCGCCTCCGTGTTTTTCTCGGACCATGGGTACCAGTAGCTGAAGATCTCGGCCGAAGCGTTAAGCAGGAGGACGTCGGCGTAGGTCACTTCCAGCCCGGCCTTTCGGGCCCCGGCTGCGATGCCCTCCATCTCCTCGCGGCACTCGGGGTCGATCCTGCCGGCGAACAGCTTGAGCGTCTCGTTGACGAAGTAGGACCAGTCTCGCGCCGTCTCCCACCACGTCATGTGCTTCTCGACGCGCAGGCTGTCCGCGATCTCCGGGGCCAGCAGATACCCATGCTGGAAGCCGCGGGCAAAAGGCTGGCCCTCGATATGAAGGTAAACCCAGCCGTTCATCTCCTGCCGCGAGGCCTTGGCCAGCCAAGCCTGTTCGTCCTTGGTCAGGTCGGCGGCGCGGGCCAGTCCCGCCGCGGCGGCGACGAGGAAAAGGATAATGACGGCCTTTCTGAGCATGCGCATTGGTTCTCTCCTTATGGTCGAGCATCGATGATATGCCTGGCCGCGGGCCGCCGTCAAATTCCCGGTTGGCCGGACGAGCCCGCAGGCCGAAGGGCCAAGTCTTGTTGCGATGGGAGTCCTTGACACCTGAGCGAAGCACGGGTATCTTCACCCTGTAAGCCGGAGGGGGCGATTTCGGGCCTCAGGAGGCGGAGACATGAGACCTTCCTCCCGATCGTTGCCCTCGCTCCTCTCTGGCGCAGCCATCCTGGCCGTGCCGGCCGTGGCCGCTTTCCTGGCCATCCGGGCACTCGCCCCGCCCTCTCCCCTCCCCGCTGATGCGCCGCAGACCGAGTTCTCGGCATATCGCGCGGCCGGGCTCCTCAAGACGATCGCCTCCGAACCTCATCCCGCCGGGACCCCCGCTCACGATGCCGTTCGCGATCTTATCGTCGGGATGTGGCGCGATCTCGGCCTCTCTCCGGAGATCCAGTCCGGGACGCACGTCGGCGCCAAAGATCATTACGGCGCGCGCGTCCAGAATATCCTCGTGCGGCTCCCCGGAAAGAGCCCCACGGCCGGTCGCGCGCTGCTTTTCGCGGCGCACTACGACTCGGTGGAGCCTTCGTTCGGCGCTTCTGATGACGGCGCCGGCGTGGCGACCCTGCTCGAAACGGCCCGCGCGCTTAGATCGGGCCCGCCTCTGGCCGAGGACGTCATCTTCCTGATCACCGACGGCGAAGAGGACGGCACGATCGGGGCCCAGGTCTTCCGGGACCAGCATCCCTGGTTCAAGGACGTCGCCCTGGCTCTGAACCTCGAGGCCCGGGGCACATCCGGCCCGGCGCTGATGTTCGAATCGAGCCCCGGCAACAGCCGCCTCGTCCGGGCCCTGGCCAAAACTCCGCATCCCAGGGCCTTTTCTTTTTCCAACCTGGTCTACAAACACATGCCCAACAACACCGACCTGTCCATCTTCATGGAGGGGGGCCTGCAGGGCATGAATTTCGCCTATATCGACCGGCCCTATGATTATCACACCCCGAACGACAATTTGGCCGACCTCAACCTCCGATCGCTGCAGCACCAAGGATCGTATATGCTCGCCCTGGCCCGGGAATTCGGCAACGGCGGCGTTCCCCAGCGCTCGGCGGGGGACGAGGTCTATTTCGGCCTTTTCGGGGACGTTTTCGTTCATTATTCAAGGGCTGTCGCGTTCGCCCTGGCCGGCCTGGCCCTGTTGCTGTTTATCGGCGCCGTCATCATCGCCCTTCTTCGGCGAAGGATCCGGGCCAGCCGTGCGGCGCTCGGAATAGGCTTCCTGGCCGGGAGCGTCGTCCTGGCGGCCGGGCTTGGTTTCGCCTTCATGGCGGCGGTCAAGGCCTCGCACGGCCATTGGCTGCAGGCCGGGCCATACAGCGACAGTCCCTTTTATGCCCTGGCGCTGGCGTTTCTCGCCGCCGGCGCGACGGCTATCGTCTATAGCCTCGTCAAGGCCGGAACCAGGGGCCCGGAGCCGGCTTTCGGCGCCGCGGCCGTATGGGTTGTTATGGCCGGCCTTGGCGCGCTGCAATTCCCCGACTTGAGCTACATCATGGGCCTGCCGGCTCTGCTGCTGGCGGCGACGCTACTTGTTTGGGTCCTGTGCCGGGGCGTGCCGGCGACCGGCCATCCTGGGCAGGATGCAGATCCCGGCCTTCTATCGTCCCTTGGCGCCGTCACCCTGATCTCCATCCTCGCCGCGCCCGTCATCTTCCTCTTTTTCCTGGCCATGTCCCTGGCCAATATCAACGCCGCCGTCCTGGGCGCGATGACCGCGCTCATGATCACGGCCGCGGCCCCGGCGCTCGAGCTCATGCGGGCGAGATTGGGAAAGGCCTTGCCGGTCGCCCTCCTCCTTCTCTTTGCCGTCTTTGCCATAGCCGGCGCGATAACGACTCGATACAGCGCCCGCGTTCCTCATTGGATATCCCTCACTCATCTCTCGGATTTCGACAAGGGCCAAGCCTACTGGGTCGTCTCACGGAGAGACGTTTTTCCCTGGACGGAGGCCCTGGCGGGCGGGACGTTCAAGCCCGGTCACCCTCAGCCCGAATACGTCGGCCAGCCGGGAAATTATGTCTACCGCGAAGCCCCGAAGACGGAGGCGTTGCCGCCCGATGTCCGGGTGACCGGGGATCGGACAGATGGCGGCAAGCGGACACTGAAGTTTCGCATCTCCTCGCCGAAAGGGGGCCGGCAGTTCGTTATTCAGTGCGCCGGCGAAGGGATCACGGCGGGCACTCTGGAAGGTCAAGCCCTCGAGATCCGCTCGGCCAAGGGATTCGCGGCCGTCTTTATCAACCCGGGCCGCGAGGGGTTCGAGGTCGGGGTCGAGGCGAGCGCCGGAACACCGGTCGTCGTGAAGGTCCGCGAAAGCGATCCGGGGCTTCCCGCTCTCTCCGGCTCCTCGCTCCCTCCCCCGCCGGCGGGATTCGGGCTCTCGTGGGCGCGCGTGCTCCTTTTCAAGACGTTCACTTTCAAGTGACCGTCCGGGGTCGCCTACTTCCAGAATTCTCGGCTCGTCGAGATGCCGATCATGCCGTTCTTGCCCAGGATGCCCTGACCGCGCTTGACGATCATGTGTTTGAAACCCGGGGGATTGTGAAGGACCCAGACCAGCCATTTGCCCTCGGGCAGCAGAGGGTTCCGATTGGTCCATTTGTAGAGAGCGTCGCCGAACTTGATCTTGATCTCGGTCCCCCGCACGTAGCCTAGGGGCTCCGCCCCATCGAAGGGCTTGAAGCCGAGGAGGAACAGCCCGCCGTCGTCGTCCTGGAACCACAGCGTGATCTCGGCCCCCTCGCTGGTGGCCGTCGCCGCTAGGTCGCCATGGGCGAGGACTCTGTCGTCGTTCTTGATGAGATAGGAATCGGCGAGGCGGAGCTCGCGAACGGGCCCCGGATATTCCTGCGTGGCCGGGACCACCTCGACGAGCGGCGTGATCTTGAGACTGATCTTGGAAGACTGGTTTTTATTCTCGAACATCTCCACGACTACCGACTCTCCGTTCTGGACGAAAGTGTTGACCTCGCGCCTATCCTTCATTTCCGGCTCTTTCTTGAACTCGATCTTGAGTGCGACGCCCTTGCCTTCGGCGACCGTCGGCGTGATCCAAATGGACAGCGACTCGGTCCGATTGCCCATGAGGATCTGCGCGGTCTTGCCGTTCTCCGTCCTGATCGCCGGTCTCGAGATCGGACGGGTCTCAGACGGCTTGATCTCGAGGATCTCGACGCTCAGGCGGATGTACGTTTTGGGTTCGACCAGGAATTCGTCCTCGACCCCGCCGCCGGCATACGGCTGATGGACCGTTGTGACGCTGGTATCGATCTTGGTCTGGATATCGACGATCTTGACGTCGATGGTGGTCGAAACCACCGGTTTGACGGACGGCCTCTTCGCTCCGGCGGCGTCCTGAGGACGCGCGGGCCCGGCGGCCAGCAGCGTCATAGCGACCGCCCCTATCGCGCACTTGGAAAATGACATTTTCATGGCTATGGCTCCTTTATCGTGAAGACTCTCGGCTGGGCGACCGGGCTGTAATCTTCGAGGTTCAGGCCCAGAGAAGAGACCTCGATGCTCACAGTCCCTTGAAGCGAAACCCCGGCCGGCTCGACCCGGCGCTCATGCCGTGGCTGCACCGTCGCGCCCGGGGAGATCTTGAGAACGGCCCCGAGCGCAACTCCGCAAGCGAACAGTCCGGCCATGGCCCCGACGGCGGCAGGTACCCGGATGGACGCGGTCACGAGCCTGCGCCAGAACGCCGAGGTTCTGGCCGGTCGCGGCGGGTCCTCTGTGGGAAGCGGCGGCGGGGCCGGGATCTGCGCTGGGTCCAATGACGCGATCTTGACTTTGACCTGCTCGCCGGCCGATCTCAGCTGCGCCAACCTCTCCCGGCAGTCCGGGCAGGCGTCGAGATGCCGTTTCAGCTCGGCCGCGCCCGGATCCGCGAGCTCCCCATCGATATAGGCTTGAAGCTGCCTATCCCTCGAACATCTCATCGCGATCCTCCTCCCCTGAATTCCCTGGACAGTCTCTGAACGGCGCGGGCGATCAAGGCCCCGACGGACATCTCGCGCAGCCCCATCGCCTGGGCGATCTCTTTGTATCTCAGCCCTTCCGCGTACAGCGTCAAGAGCAGCCGGTCCCGTGGCCCGAGCTGCTCCAGGGACGCCCGGATGGCCTTGCGGTCTTCGGATCTTATGAATTCCGTTTCGATATCCCGAGTGCCCCGTCCGACTTCGAGATCCGAGCGCAGGAGCTGGGAATATCGCCGCTTTCGCCTCAGCCAATCATAGCTGAGGTTCGCCGCCGTCCGATAAAGCCAGCTCTTGACATCAAGGATCGCGGGCCCTCCGTTGAGCGCCGCATGGAGCTTCAGGAAGACCTCTTGCGAAAGGTCCAAGGCCTGCTCGGGATCTCCGAGCAGCCTGGACCCGAACCGGAAGACCGCGGGGAAGTGTTCCTGGTAGATCGAGGAGAAGCCGAGGGCGGGCTTCGTGGCTGGGTCCGCTTTGTTCATTGAAGGACCTTATTATCCACACTCTGAAGACGAATAATATCGGCTTTTGTGACAGGGCCAGGGGAATATGGGGGACGCCCTGTCTCGACGTCAAGCCCGGTTCAAGTCCTCCCAAAAATCCCCATTAAAGGGGACTCCCCGACGGCCCGTCCGTGCGAGATTCACAGCGGTCATGAAAATGGGACAAGCGGCGGTGGGGCGGGCAGAAGATCTCATGCTAGCCCTGGTATCCACGGGCTCCGAAGACACATCCTGTTGCATAGGTCAAGAAACTCAGAACCTATTGATTACAAGTGACTTGACATGTGCGCAAGGATGTGAAATAGTTCGGCCGGTTTCAGGATCGAAGCGGCCATGGCGACTCGGGCTAGGGAGAATTGATGGTATGGAGAGGATGTATGCCATCAGGGAGATCTGCCAGGTGCTTGGCGTCACGCGGCGGACCGTCCACTATTGGATCGCTCGGGGTGAACTCAAAGCCTTCCACCTTGGAGGGAAACGGATTACGCGCGTTTGGGAAAGGGACCTGCGGGGCTTCGTGAAAAGGACGGGCAGGTAGCTGATCATCTTCATCGCGGTCTTAAGCTTATCCCTCGGGATCGCCTTCTACTTTGTCCTCGTGATGGGGGACGGCCGCCGGCTCCAAGAGCGCATGCGCGTCCCCAAGCGGAAATCACGCCGGGATGCGCAAGGAAATGAAGAGCCGCTGTTCACGGACAACTACTCTCGGTGGACAGCCCGTCCCTTCGAAGAGAACGACGATCCGCTTCAGATCAAGGACGCCGGCGCGGACCTGACCGATCCGGCGCGAACGCGTCCGGGCGGGGCTTTCGGACCTGCCTGAGCGCCGCAAGGCGCCCCCGGCCCCTCCCCTCGCCTCGAGATTTTCGAGTGAGAGGCGCTCAGCGACCCTCTATTATTTCTTGGTTTTATCGCCGGCCGGGCTCGAGGGTTTCTCCGAGGGCTTCTTCCCCCCTTGACCTTCCATCTCTTTGGGCTTCTCTTCGATCAACTCCGCACGGCAACTGTCGCAATGCCGCATGCCCTTGGGGTACTCTTTCCAGCAGATGGGACAGAACATATAAATACCTCCTTGCGTTGCATCCAGTATACCAGAAACAACAAATTTGGTAGAGAAATGGTCAAGCGGGCCAAAAAAGCAACGAGTTCCGGGCCAAAGGTGTTTGAATTAAGGTCCGAAAAAACGGGCGGAGCCGGCCGTGTGCCGGGGAAACCGACTGTCCAATGGATGATCAACTGATGAGGCCCCTTTCCTCTTTTTCTCCTGTCATCAGGCCGGGGCAACCCGGCCTGGTTCTTTTTCCCCTGCTTTTGACCCTGCTTGCGGCCGCGGCGTGCGGCGGGCGGGTCTATCTCGTGACCAGCCTCAGCCTCCCCCACGCGATCGTCGTCGACGGCGACGCGGGCGACTGGAGCGGGGCCCTGTCCTACGTCGCGAAAGACCATCTCTTCGTCGGATTCGTCAACGACCGGGACAACCTCTTCGTCTGCCTCAGCAGGGAAGAGGAGGACGCAGGCGGACCGGGCTCGGCCCGGATGGGCGGTTGGACCATCTGGGTCGATCCGTCCGGCGGGACCAAGAAGGCCTTCGGGCTGCGCATCGCCCCGGCGGGAGGCCGTGCCGAGGGCGGACCAGAGGACGCTCAGAGAGAGCCGGGGCGGAACGGACGGCCCGGACAGAAGCCGGTCGAGGAGCCGGTTGCGCAAGACCAAGGCGGCCAAGCGCCGTCCCCGGAGAGCCGTGTCGAGCTGCAATGGATCGGGCCCAATGGCGAGGTTGCAAGACGGTTCTCTCCGGAAGCGGCTTCGGAACTGGGCCTGGAGGTCGGCGAGGGCCGCTCCGGCGGCTCCTATGTCCTCGAGCTCAAGATCCCTCTCAGGGAGTCCCAGGGACATCCCTTCGCCATAGGCGCCGGGCCCGACAGCCTCATCGGCGTCGGTTTCTTCTCGTACCGGCCCGAGCGACGCGATCGAAGAGGAGAAGGCCCGGGCGGCCTGGAAGGCGGGGGCGGGCCGGGCGGCGGGATGCCCGGCGGCGGGGGGATGCCCGGAGGGATGGGCGGCGGCATGGGCGGCCGAGGGGCAGGAATGCGCGGTGGCATGCCTCCGAACATGGATCCCGACATCGCCAAGGCCGTCAAAGTCTGGACCCGGGTCAGGCTTCTCCGTTCGGACACGCCGGGGCGGACGAAGGTCCTGGACCTGATCCTCGAATAGCGTCCCCCGGGCGATCGGCGCGGGCCCGTCTTGATAAGGTCCCGATATCTGCTAAGATTGAATCGGGGTCCATTCCCAGACTGAAGATCGCAAGGGGCTGGACCCGCGCGGTTCGGCGCAAGGGGGGATGCCATGGCAGAAAGATCCTATAAGTACGTCATCGTGGGCGGCGGGCGGGCCGGCGCTTCGGCGGTCCAGGGCCTCCGGGAGGTCGATGCGTCAGGCTCGATCCTCGTCGCCGGGATCGAGGGCCACCTGCCCTACAACAGGCCGCCCCTGACCAAGGACCTCTGGTTCGGGACCCAGAAGATCGAGGACGTCTTCATCGACAGCCGGGACTTTTACGACCGGAACAAGGTCAAGGTCCTCGAGGAGACCCGGATCGCGGGGATCGATCCCGGGGAGCGGACAGCGACCGACGCCAAGGGCAACGTTTATCGTTATGAGAAATTGCTGCTCGCAACGGGCGGCCATCCGCGGCCCCTTCCGATCCCCGGGGGCGACCTGCCGGGCCTGTTCTACTATCGGCACCTCGACGATTACGCCAAGCTGAGAGGCGAGGCCGCGGCCGGACGGAGAGCGCTGGTCATCGGGGGCGGATTCATCGGCTCGGAGATCGCCGCCGCCCTGAACCTCAGCAAGGTCGAGGTTTCGCTCATCTTCCCCGAGGGGAACCTGTGCTCACGGGTCTTCCCGGCCGACCTGGGCCGGTCGATGAACGCCTACTATCAGAAGCAGGGCGTCGAGGTCATCGCCGGGGACCGGCCGGCGGCGATCGAACGGCAGGGCGGCCGGTTCCTCGTCCGCACCGTCAACAAGGCCCAGGTCGAGGCCGACATCGTCGTTATCGGCATCGGGATCTGGCCCGAGGCGAGCCTGGCGGAAGACGCCGGCCTGAAGACGGAAGACGGGATCGTCGTCGACGCCCGATTCCAGACTTCGGCGGCCGGGATCTACGCGGCCGGCGACGCGGCTCGCTTTCCGCACCACGGCCTCGGCGCGATGACCCGCATCGAGCACTGGGACAGCGCCTTGAGCCAGGGCAAGCAGGCCGGCCGCAACATGGCCGGGGCCGGGGAAGACTTCACCTACATGCCCTACTTTTTTTCCGACCTGTTCAAATTCGGCTATGAGGCCGTGGGCGAGATCGACCCCCGGCTCGAGACCTACGCCGACTGGCAGAAGGAGTTCGACACCGGCGTGATCTATTATCTCAAGGACGGCCGGGTGCGGGGGGTGATGAACTGCAACATCTGGGGCAAGCTCCAGCCGGCCCGGGAGATCATCCTCAGGGGCTCGAGGGTCGGACCCGCCGACCTGAAGGGCGCCATCCGCTAGCCCCCTATCGCTTGACGAGTTCCAGAAAGAACCAGTCCTGCGAAGATCTCTTGGAGACGACGGCGAATCCCGTTCTCCCGGCCAGCTCCTCGAAGTGGCTCAGCCCCTGGCCGCCGGAGACGAGATAGGTCCCGTAGCCGGCATTGATCTCCTTGCCGGGCAGCTTGAACGTGATGGGGACGCTGGCATACTTCTTGCGCGGGTCCTCGATCCGGGGAAAGACGAAATCCCAGATCAGGAGCCGGCCGCCCGGCGCCAGGACCCGCCAGAGCTCGCGGCAGACCTGCTCGTGGTCCTGGGGAGCGATGAACATGAAGGTGAAAAAGACCGTCGCCGTGGGGAACGTGCCGTCGAGGAACTGAAGGTCCCGGGCATCCATGACGATCTTGAGAAGCGGTCCGGCCGGGGCTTCGAGAAGCTCCTTATCGCTGATGTCGATGGCCACGACCTGCTGGCCCTTGAGCTGGCCGATGACGCCCCAGCCTCCCCCGCCGATGTCCAGGATCAGGCCCTTGGCCGGGAAATCCTCGACCGGGACGAATTGCCGCGGCGCCTGCCAGATCTGCTCGTCGGGCGGCTTGGGCGTGTGCTGAGCCAGGGCCGCGGCGGTCAAGCCCAGGGCCAGGACCGCTAAGACCGGCGCGACGACCGTTCGTTCCCTACCCATGCGGCGGCTCCTTTCTCCATCCCGGGCCAACCATATTACTCCTTCTCGCCCGGGATTGGGAAGGCCGCCGCGAAGGGGACTTGTCCCTCGCCGAGACGGGTTCGAGTCGCGGTTAGACCTCTTGATCCGGAACAGCCAGGACTCGGTCGATAACGGCCGCCAGGTCCTTCAGGCTTAAGGGCTTCATGACCACCTCGGCCACGCCGGCCTGGCGGAGCGTCGGGTCATTGACGACCTTGCTGTAGCCTGTGACCAGGATGACCGGGAAGTCGGGCCTGGTCCGCTTCAACTCCGCGGCCAGCTCGAGGCCGTTCATGTGGGGCATTGTCTGATCGACGAGGGCCAGGTCGAAATCCAGCGGTTCACTCCGGAACAGCGCCAGGGCCCCGGCCGCGCTCTTGACCGCCGTGGGGCGATGGCCGAGCGATAAAACGGCCCGCCGCAGCGTATCGAGCACCATATCCTCATCGTCCACGATAAGGACGCTCCGGCCGCGGACGACCTCGCCCTTGGCCAGGGTCCGAGGCTTGACCTCCGGAGCAGCCGCGCGGGCCGCGGGAAGGCAAACCGTCACCTCGGTCCCCTGCCCCTCGCGGCTGACGAGGCTGACGCCCCCGCCGTGGCTCTTGACGATCCCGCGGACGATCGACAGTCCGATGCCGGTCCCCTTGCCGGTCTGCTTGGTCGTGAAGAACGGGTCGAAGATCTTGTCGAGGACGTGGGCGGGAATGCCGCAACCCGTGTCCCGGACGGTCAGCTTCATATAGGGCCCGGGACCCAGGCCGAGAGCCGGGTCGCCCTCACCCAGAAGGACGTCCGTCAGCGAAACGTCGAGAACTCCGCCGTTCGCCTGCATGGCGTCGATGGCGTTGGTGAACAAGTTGGTGACCAGCTCGTGCAGCTCGGTCGCGTCCCCGATGACGGTATCCCCGGCGGAATTTGCAACACAGCGGATCGTGACCGAAGCCGGCAAGGACGGCTCGAGCAGCTTCAAGGCCTCGTCCACGAGCGGCCCCATGCGGACTGGCAAGAAGCTCGGATTGGCCTTCCGGGTGAACGACAGGATCCGCGAAACCAAGGCCTTCTGCCGGAGAGCCGCCTCGTGGATGTTCCTGAGCAGGGCATGCTGCTGCGTGCCCGGTTCCGTGTCTTCGAGCAGAAGCTCGGTATTGACCATGATGGGCATGAGGATGTTGTTCAGGTCGTGCGCGACGCCGCCGGCCAGCCGCCCCAGGGCCTCCGTGCGCTCCATTTGGCGGATCTTCTTCTCCATATCCACGGCATGGGTGACATCGCGGAACTGGATGATATAGTTCGAGATCGTGCCTTCCGTCGCCCGCAGAGGCGATACGGATACGTCCAACTCGACCACGGTCCCGTCCTTGCGGGCCCGAGCAACGCGCCCCTTCCAAAAGCCGTCTTTCTCGAGACCGGCGAAGACAGGAGAGACCAGCTCCGCGTCGAACGTCTCCATGCCGAGCCCGACCAGTTCGGAAGCGGCGTAGCCTGAGATCTTGCGGCAGGAGGGATTGGCATAAACGATCTTGCCTCCCGAATCCAGGACGAGCACGCCGTCCAACGATTGGGAGACTATGGCGGCCAGCCGCGCGCGTTCGTCCTGCGTCCGTCTTTCCTCGGTCATGTCGGTGACAACGACGGACAGGGTCTGGATGCCGTCGATGGCCAGGGGCGCCATCGACAGATAGGCCAAGAGAGGCCCGCCTGAGCGTCTCCGGAATTCAACGTCCCCGCTCGCGACCGCCACCTGCGACTGTTCAACGAGGGTCTTGAGCCCCTCGAGGCTCTCGGGGGCGGCCAGACCGAAAAGATCGGCCCCCATGACCTCCTCGAGGGGGATGCCCAGCATGGCGGCGAATTGCCGGTTGGAGTAGAGGATGAGGCCGTCCGGGCGAACGGTCACCGCTCCCTCCCTCATCTTCTCGATGATGAGCCGGTAAGGGCGGTCGGCGTCTTTCAGGGTATAGATCTGCTCGCCCCGGGGCCCGTGAATGACCAGGGCATCCACCTCGCCCGTCCTGATGGCGTCCAGGCAGGCCTCGGTCTCCCTCAGCCGCCGCTCGAGACGTTCGGTCTCGGGGCTCTTTTTGGCCCCGACCGGCCGCTTGCCCCCCGCCGGCTGTCCGGCTTTCGACGTGGCCACGGTCAACCCCGCTTCTCGGGCTTCGGCCGGAGATCCAGGCCGACGAGGATCTTCTCGGTCTGAGAAAGGTCCCCGATAAAGGTGCGGAGCGGCGGCGGCAGCTTTCGGATGAGCGTCGGGGCGACGACGAGCTGCTCCTTCGCGGCCAGCTCGGGTTGCTGGTAGATGTCGACGATCTCCAGCCGGTAGCGCCCTTTCAGGTGCTCTTCGCAGATACGCTTGATGTTGGCGATGGCCGTGACGGATCGAGGCGTCGTTCCGGTCACGAAGAGCTTCAGAACGTAGGTTCCTCCGGTGCCCGATCTCAGGGCCCTTTCGAAGGCTTCGGTCCTGAACGCAGGTTTGCGTTTCTTGCCCTTGAGCGGCGATCTGGCCTTCACGCGATCCCTCCCCTTGGTTTTCTCCGCTGCAGATCCGGCCCCCCGCGCCATCACTCGGCGACCCTGATATCGAGTCCCACCAGGACGCGTTCCGTGTTCGAGAGATCGCCGATGATCTTCTTGAGCGGCGGCGGCAGCTTCCGGACGAGCGTGGGTATGGCGAAGATCTGGTCGCCCTTGGCCAGCTGGGGATTTTCGAGGAGATCGACGACCTCGATGCGGTATTGTCCCGTCAGATGGGCCTCGCAGATCTTCTTGAGATTGGCGAACGCCACAAGAGACTTGGGCGTCTGTCCGGCGACGTAGAGCCTGAGCTCCCAATGTTTCGCGCGCTTCCGTTTGGTTGGCATTCCTCAGTCCCTCCTCCGCGATTTCCGCGACCGGCGGGCAGACTCCGCGCCCTTTCCTCCGTCCGCCCTCCGACTCCTGGCCATGATCTGCCGTTCCTCGGCCTGGGCCCGCAGGCCGTTCTGGGCATAGGCGAGCTTCTGTTCGAGCTCGGATTCGTCCCTCTCGAGCTCCCCGCGGAGCCGGGCGATCTGGACCTCGGCCTCGAGGCGCTTCCGCTTGACATCGGCCTCGAGGCGCTTGATCTCCTGTTGGCGCATGCGCATCTGGGTCCTGTCTTCCGCTTCCTGGGTGGCCCGGGCCGAGCCCGTCAGGACGCCGGACGGGCCGAGGTAGACGTTGAGAAGATCGATGCCCTTCTCGGAGATCACGAATTCGCGGATCTGGTTCGAATGGGCCATGCCCCGGGACTTGAGGACATAGATGCCGCGGTTGCGCTCGCCGCCGATCTCGATGTCCCTCAGGAAGATCCAGGTATCGGCCAGGGACGAGATGGCGACCGTCGTGGACTCGAGATTCTCCCCGCCGGGAGTCAGGCTGGTGAACAGGCCGGCGATGCCCTGGTTCTTCAGGAACGTGCTGAAGCGCATCAGCATGAGACGGATGTCCCGCCGGGCCGCGACCGTCGTGAAATTCGTGATGGGGTCCACGACCACGACCGCGGGGGCGAAGGCCTCGACCTGGCGCTGCATGGTGACGAGATGCGTCTCCAGCCCGTAGACGGTCGGGCGCGGCGCATAGAACTTGAGCAGGCCCTTCTTGATCCAGCGATCGAGGTCGATGCCGACCGACCGCATGTTCCGGGTGACCTGGCTCGGGGATTCCTCGAACGTCAGGAAGACCGCGCGCTCCCCCCTGGCGCAGGCCGCCTCGACGAACTTGACCGCGACGCTCGTCTTCCCCGTGCCGGCCGTGCCGGAGACGAGGATCATGCTGCCGCGGTAGTAGCCCTTCCCGCCCAGCATGGCGTCGAGTTTCGGTATGCCCGTCGAGACCCGCTCGCGGCTGGCCGGGCTCTCGGAATAGGACAAGGAGGTGACGGGAAGCACGGAGATGCCGGTGTCGGTGATGAGGAAGGGATACTCGTTCGTCCCGTGAGAGGAGCCCCGGTATTTCAGGACGCGAATGCGGCGGGTCGGGACCTGGTCGTCCATCCTGTGGTCGAGCAGGATGACGCAGTCGGAAACGTATTCCTCCAGGCCCTCCCGCGTGAGGTGGCCGTTGCCGGCTTCCGCCGTGATGACGCTGGTCATGCCCCTGTCCTTGAGCCAGCGGAACAGACGGCGCAGCTCCGCTCTCAGGATGCCGGAGTTGGACAGGCCGGCGAAGAGCGATTCGACGGTATCGAGGACGACCCGCTTGGCCCCGACCGACTCGATGGCGTGGTTGAGCCGGATGAACAGGCCCTCGAGATCGTACTCGCCCGTTTCCTCGATCTCGTGGCGCTCGACCCTGACGTGGTCGACGGCCAGTTTCTTTGACGCCACGAGCTTGTTCAGGTCGTAGCCCAGGGACCGGACGTTGGCGGCCAGTTCCTCGCCGGTCTCCTCGAAGGCCATGATCACCGCCGGCTCGCCGTATTCGGCGGCGCCTTTGATGGCGAATTCGATGCCCATCAATGTTTTTCCCGTTCCCGGGCCGCCGACGATCAGCGTTGTCCGGCCGCGAGGCAGGCCGCCGTCGGTGACTTCATCGAGTCCTTGGATCCCGGTCCGGGCCTTTTCCAGACCACGGCCGGGAACGCCCTCTCGGTGTTTCTTCTCCATCGTCGCCTCCTTCCGCTACGGCCCGGGCGGCCGCGAAAAAAAAGCGCTATCTCCGGATGGGGAATCATGACCCATGTCCTCGAAGGGAGATAGGTTGGTCGGATCGTTGCAACGGACTATATTCCAAGCGCCGGGAGGGAGTCAAGGAACGGATGAGAATGGCCATCTAAGGGTCATTTTTTCCCACCGAAGCGCCCGCGGCCCGACAAAAGGTGAGGAGAGTTTCCGCGGCCCGGACCGGGCTTCCTTGATTTCGGCCGGTCCAGGTGGTACTTTGGACTGTTGGGTTTGGCGTGAAACATGAAACATAAATTCATCTTTGCGATATTCCTGGCCCTCCTGGCCGCGGCCCGGCTGGGAGCTCCCCTCCTGGCCCAGGAGAACGTCCAGGACAAAACGGCCCACGAGTACGTCGTCCGGGCCATCACCCTGGCGGTCACGGTCCAGGACGGCAAGGGGCGCTTCGTCAACAACCTGACCCAAAAAGACTTCACTATCCTCGAGGACGACAAGAAGAAGCCCATCACCTATTTCAATCATGATTTCGGGGCGCCGCTCAGCCTGACCGTCCTTCTGGACGTCAGCGGCAGCATGGCCCTCCAGAACAAGCTCGAAGAATGCAAGGCGGCCCTGCGCAACCTGGCCACCAGGCTTCTCCGGCCCCGGGACGAGATCGCCCTCCTCCTCTTCGCCGACGGCCAGGTCGAGGTCGCGGCCAAGCATTCGACCGATAAGACCGGATTCCTCAAGGCCCTCGAGAGCGCCAAGGCCTGGGGCCAGACGGCCCTCAACGACGCCGTGGGAGTGTCCCCGGAGTTCGCGACCCGGGCCGGCAATGAAAAACGAGCCCTCCTCCTGGTCACGGACGGCCTCGAGAACGACAGCCAATCCACCCCGGAGCAGGCCCTCGAGGTCGCCCGGCGGGTCGATGTCCCCATTTATTCGATCGGCTACAAGATCCCCTTGAACGAGCAGCTTGTGGGCCTTAAGAGGCAGGCCGGGACGACCTCGGCCGGGATCATGGCCACCCTGGACAAGTTCTCCCGGGCGACGGGGGGCAAGGCCTGGTTCCTGAACGAGCCGACCGACCTGGCCGACGTGATCCAGGAGATCCGGAACGAGCAGGCCCACCAGTACATCATCGGGTACACCTCCTACCAGGACACCTCGGACCTCTATCGCTGGATCCGGGTGGCGACCCCCAACCATAAGCTCAGGATCCGCACCCGCCAGGGGTACTGACCTCCCCTGCCCCAAACGGGGTATTTTGCCGGCCGGCCTTTATTTTTCGCGGAAAAACTCCTAAGATGAATATGGTGAGGTTGGGGGGATCGGCGGCGATCAGCCGCCCGCCAAGAATCAAACAGAGGAGGTTCTCATGAAGAACAGAAGTTTCATCTGCATCGTCGGGTTCCTGCTTCTCGCGGCTCTGATCACCGGGCCGGCCTGCGCCACCAAGAAGTTCGTCCGGACCGAAAAGGCCGCGACGGACCAGAAGATCGCCGAGGTTTCGACCGAGGTCGAGGCCAACCAGAAGCGGATCGCCGACCACGATGAGAAGCTGGCCACGATCGGCTCGCTCATCTCCCAGCACGACAACCAATTCAAAGCCGTCGAGGGGGAGATCGGCCAGGTCAAGACCATGATCAAGGGCAACCTGGTCATGACGGCCACGCTGAAGAACGACGACGCCAAGTTCGCTTTCGACAGCGCCGCGCTGACCCCGGAGGCCAAGAGCACTCTCGACGCCTTCGTCCAGAGGCTCGTGACCGAGAACAAGGGCGTCTACATCGAGATCCAGGGCCACACCGACAACACCGGCACGGACGAGGTCAATCAGGCCCTCGGCCAGAAGCGGGCCGAGTCGGTCATGATGTATCTCTACAAGCAGTACCACATCCCGCTCTACCGCATGTCCGTGGTCAGCCTGGGCAGCTCGATGCCGATCGCCGACAACGGGACGCGCGAAGGCCGCTCGCAGAACAGACGGGTCGAGATCCTCGTTTACGAATAAGACCGAAAAAGAGCACCAACGAACGGGGGTCGGGCCGGCTTGGTCCGGCCCCCGGTTGTCACCTCACGCTGGCTACGGCCGCCGTTCCCTCGCGGCCGGACGCGTTGATCCCGATGACCTCATAGACGGTGAGGTCTGCCTTGGTCACGCCCCGGTGCAGATAGCGATAGCTGGTGCTGGACCCTTTGGTGACCTCGCTGAGCAGGGTGAGCCCGCCCGCCGTGTTCAGGTAGATCCGGTACTTGACGATGTTCGAACTCACGGAGGGGTCGCTCCAGGTCAGGACATCGACATATTCGGCCAGCAGCAGGCTGCGGTTGAGGGCCTTGACGGCCTTGAGATTGGCCGGGGCGAAGATATTGTCGACGACGACCCTGACGCTCACGGTGCCGGACAGGCCGAGCGCGTCGTAGGCGACGGCCTGGAGGGTGTGCTGGGCATTGGAGAGGCTCGTGGTGTCCATGCTGAAGGAATAGGGCGCCTCGGTCAGGGTCTGGACCAGGACGGAGTCGGAGTAAAGCTCGACCCGGGCCACCACGCCCGAATCGTCGCTGGCGGTGACGTTCACGGAGACCGTGCCGTAGACCGTTTGCCCGGCCGAGGGGCTGGCGATGGCGACGGTCGGCGCGCCCGAGGTCGAGGCGATCGTCGCCGTCATGGGCGTCGTCGTCCCGGTGATCTGAGACACGGACATGGCCGTGGACGCCCCGTCGTAGCGGGCCGAGTTGGGGACGGTGTCGGGCCCGAAGGTCTCGCCGGCCCGGTAATAATCCCCCGCGTCGGCCCAGGCCGCGGAGGTCTCGATCTCCTCGAGGCCGTCGGCTTCCATCAGGCGCAGGAGCTTGTGGGCCGTGTAGGAGTTATCGTAGATGAAATCCGACCCCCAAGTATTGAGACGGGAATCGACGTGCCAGATGATAAGGCCGTCGGCGCCTGTGAAGAGGCCGGTGTCGTTGCCGACGCGGTCCCGGTTCTGGACCATGAAATACTCGGCGAAGATCCCCCCGGTCGCGGCCGGCATGAACAGGGCCGCGTCCGGGTAGAGCCCCGAGGCCCGCAGCGTGACCGTCTGGGAGCCTGACGAGACGACCGTCGGCGTGATCCAGTCGAACATGAACTTGGTGAAACAGTTGTGGTCGCCGTCGCTGTCCATGATATCCAGGCCGCCGACGCCGCCGCGCGGTCCGATCGTGTCGTCATAATCGTAATAGTCCGGCGCTCCCAGAGCGTGTCCCGTCTCGTGGATGATGGTGCTGGGGCTGAACGAGCCGTTCGGATAGTTGTAGAGCTCCCACTGCCAGGAATAGTTCGACAGCCGCTTGCCGTCGAGACGGTAGGCCGAGTCCGTGAACGTGGTCTCATAGCCCCACCAGAAGTCGGCCCAATCCTCGTGGGGGCCGGCCCAGAAGACGCAGAAATAGTCGATGGCCCCGTCGCCGTCATTGTCGAACTGCGAGAAATCGAAGCCCAGCGCGTCATAATGGCTCAAGGCCTCCTTGATCACGGCCTGCCGGCCGGCGTCCGTCTCGGCGATGGTGCTCCGGGCGTAGGACGTCTGGTACCAGCCGAGGACGCTGCCGGTGATGTTCAGCTGGCCGTAGGAGGAGCGCTGGTAGAAATTCGTCAGGCTGTCGTAGGGCAGGACCCCTGTCCCCGATCCGAACAGGCGGGACTCGAAGGTGGCCGCGGAGGTCGCCCCCGGATAGTCGGAGAAGGAGATGAGCAGGGCCAGGATCTTGACCGTCCCCGTGGTCGGCAGCCCCTGCCAGGCCGAGGGCGGGGCAAGGATCTCGGCCGACGTCGGCGAGGCGGCGTCGTCCCGGCGGGCGGCCGAGAGCCGGGCCAGTTTTTCCGTAAGACGCTGCCTCATCCGCGGCGGGATCTTGTGATCGCCCAAGGCCCGGGCCCGGGCGACGCGGGCGGGAAGCGAGCCGTCGAGCTTGTAGCGGGCCAGCTGCTCCTTGGTCGGCGGCTCGAGGGCCAAGGCGGGCCAGAGGCCCGAGATGAAGAGCGCGGCCGCCAGCGCGACCGCGGCGCGCGTCCGGAAGGACCTGGTCATGGCTGACTCCTTCTCCGGGCCACTATAGGCCGATCCTCGGGCCCGGTCAAACCGTCCCGCCCCTCGGGATGGGTCGGTCAGCGGACGCCGAAATTGAAACTTGTCCGCTCCTCGCTCCGGTCCGTGGCCGGGGCCGGCTCGGGCGAGAGGGCCGCGATCTCGGCCCTGAGCTCCGGCGTCATGGCCAGGTCGACCGCGGCGAGAAGGGGCGCGAGCTGGGCCGTGTTCCGGGCCCCGACGAGCGGGGCGGTGACGGCGGGGTGGGCGCCGACCCAGGCGACCGCCAGCGAAGCGGGGTCGTAGCCGCGCTCGCGGGCGAAAGCCGTGAACCGTTCGGCGACTTCGTAGTTCAGGCCGTCCCCGTAGCGGGTGGCGTAGATCTTGTTGCTGACCAGCCGCCCGGTCTCGGGGCGGCTGTCCGGAGCGTACTTGCCGCTGAGCAGGCCGCCGCCGAGGGGGCTGTAGGGGAAAACGCCGAGCCCTTCGGCCGCGGCCATGGGCAGGATCTCGGACTCGGCCTGCCGCTTGACCAGGTTGTACATGGGCTGGATGCAGGCGAAGGGGGCCAGGCCTTCCTTGGCCGAGAGGCCCAGGGCCTTGGCCACCTGCCACGCGGCGAAATTGGAGGCGCCGAGATAGACGACCTTGCCCTGGCGGACCAGGTCGTCCAGGGCGCGCAGGGTCTCCTCGAGCGCCGTCCGGTCGTCGAAGCGATGGACGTAGTAGATGTCGATGCGGTCGGTCTGGAGGCGGCGCAGGCTGGCCTCCACGGCGATTTGGATATTGCGCCGCGAGGCGCCCATGGCGTTGACGTCCGCGGAGGTCGCGAAATAGGCCTTGCTGGTGATCAGGACCTCGTCCCGGCAGGTTTTGACGAGGCGCCCGAGGATCTCTTCCGACCGGCCGCCGGCATAGATATTAGCGCAATCGAAGAGATTCACGCCCGCGGTTCGGCAGGCCTCGAAGAGGGCCTTCGAGGCGGCCTCATCGGCGTCGCCGCCGAACGACATCGTGCCGTAGGCGATGGCGGAGACTTTGACCCCGGTCCGGCCCAGGAACTTATAGATCATGGCGGTCCCCTTTCAGCGGATCTTCTTGAGCTCGAGCCCGTGACCGACGGGATAGAGGTCCGGGATCGAGACCGGCAGCTTGCCGGTGACGTCCATTTCGCCGGCCAGGGCCCTGGCCGCGATCGATTGGGCCTCCGGCGTGTCCTTGTAGAGGCAGAGATAGGCGTCGACGTCGGGGAAATGGCGGAGGAGATAGGGGCTGCCGAAGGAGACGACCACGACCTTCGGCCCGTCCGGCAGGGCGGCGAGCTTGTTGATGAGGTCGACATGCCTCGGCTCGAGCCCCACGCTGCCCTTCCGGTCGACGAGCCGTGAATAGACGCCTACGACCACGACCTCCGCGGCCGAAGCCGCGCCGAAAGCCTGGTCGAGCGCGTCTTGACCGGTGTCGCCGTCGGCAAAGAACGCCTGGGCGCCCGGGAACTTCTTTTGCATCGCGTCGACAAAGGCCTGGCCGGCATAGTAATCGCCAAGGTCGCTGCTCAGCGCCAGGACCGCCACTTTGTCCGGAGGGACCGCCAGAGGCAGGACCCCGGCCTCGTTGCGGACCAGGGTCGCCGAGCGCTCGAAGGTCTTCGCGGCCAGCTCCAGGTAGGCCCGCGGGGCGACCCGGTGGCGGAGCTGGTCGATGTCCACGAACCGGTTGCGCTCGAGACCGAGCGAGGCCTTGGTCTCGAGGATCCGGCGGACCGACTCATCGACGCGGGCCAGCGGTATGCGGCCGTCGCGGACCGCCGCGGCCAGATAGGAGATGACCTTGGCCGGGTCCGGCGGGAGGAGGAGCATGTCCACGCCGGCCAGGATGGCCCGCAGGGAGGCCTCCTCGGTCGAGAACGCGTTCGTGACCCCGCCCATCTCGAGCGCGTCGGTGACGATGAGGCCTCTGAAGCCGAGCTTGCCGCGAAGGACCCCGGTCAGGATCGGGGCCGAGAGGGTGGCCGGCAGGCCCGGGGTGGGGTCCAGGGCCGGGACGGCGAGATGGGCCGTCATGACCGACTTGACCCCGGCCGCGATCGCTTCCTTGAAGGGATAAAGCTCGACCTTTTCGAGCCGATCCAGATCGGCCGTGATCGTCGGCAGGAGGCTGTGCGAATCCTGGGAGGTGTCGCCGTGGCCGGGGAAGTGCTTGGCCGTGGCGATCATGCCGTTCTCCTGGACGCCGCGGATGAAGGCGTCGGCGATGCGGCTGACCAGGGCCGGGTCGGCGCCGATCGCCCGGGTGTTGATGATGGGATTGTCCGGATTGATGTTGACGTCGACGACCGGGGCGTAGGCCACGTGGATGCCCATGGCCCGGCCTTCGAGGGCCGTGACCTTGCCCACCTGATAAGCCAGGTCTTCCGACCCGGCCGCGCCCAAGGCCATGAATGGCGGAAAGAGCGTCGCGTTCGTGATCCGGTTGGCCGCTCCCCTCTCGAAGTCCGCGGCCATGAGCAGGGGCACCTTGGCCAGCTTCTGGAAGCCGTTCACGAGCTCGGCCGTCTCATAAACGCGGGCCGGGGCAAAGAGGATCAGGCCGCCGATCCGGGACTTGGCGACGAGGTCGTTCAGGGCCAGGATCGCCGGGCTGTCGGCGTTGCGGAAGTCGGCCGTGAAGCGGCAGGCGATCATCTGGCCGATCTTCTCCTCGATCGTCATCCGCTTGAGCGTCCGGGCCACCCAGCTTTCGTTGGGAGCGGTCAGGCGCGGGGCGACCGAGGGCGCGGGCTGGCGGGCGCAGCCCGAAACGACGGACAGGGCGAGCACGGCGGCCAGGGCGCCGACGATCTTTTTCATGGTCGTTGTCCCTTCGTGATGTCCGGTCCGGGGCTTCTCATCCGGAACCAGCGCTCGAGAAGCCCCCTCATGCCGCTTCCCTGCCCCGTCGGTCCTGGCCATCCCCTTTCAATAGCGGACGAGGCTCAGCACCGGCACGTCCGGATGGGCGGCCCGGATGGCTTCGACGCCCTTGAGGAACGAGAGTTCGACGGCGGCCCCAAAGCCCACGACGTGGCCGTTGAGGAGCTTGACCAGGTTGATGGCGCTGACCGAGGACGATCCCGTGGCGATGAGGTCATCGATGATGAGGACCCGCTGGCCGCGGGCCACCGAGTCCTCGTGCATCTCGAAGTGCTCCACGGCGTACTCGTTGGGGGCGATGACCGTGGCGCACTTGCGCGGCAGCTTGCCCTTCTTGCGGATGACGGTCATGCCCAGGCGCAGGTCGCGGGCCAGGGCCGCCCCGAAGAGGAAGCCGCGCGACTCGATCCCGGCGATGAGTTCGGGCTTGATCGTGGCCGCCCAGGCGGCCAGCCGGTCGATGGCGTAATTGAACGCCTGGGAGCTCTGGATGACCGGGGTGATGTCCTTGAAGATGACGCCCTTCTTAGGAAAGTCGGGCACGTCGATGATGTAATCCTTGAGGTCGATGCTCATGACAGGCCTACTTTAACAAAAAAATGGGGACGTTTCTATTTCTTCTTCAGGGTTTGGCCCGTTGGCGTATACTATATTGGTGGGTGTCGATTACTCGCTTTACCTCGTCGCCGACGCGGACTACGCGCCGGGCGGCGACCTCCCCGGTCTCGTCGAAGCGGCCGTCGACGGCGGCGTGACCCTCGTCCAACTCCGAGCTAAAAGCCTGGCTCCGGGACTTTTTATCGAGCTCGGTCGGGCGCTGGCGGCCCGGCTCGCGGCCCGGGGCGTGCCTTTTCTTGTCAACGACCGGGTCGAGGCGGCCCGGGCCTGCGGGGCATCCGGCGTGCATCTCGGCCAGGAGGACATGCCCGTGGCCGAAGCCCGGCGTCTCCTGGGGCCACGAGCGACGATCGGCGTCTCCGTCAACACTGCGGCCGAGGCGCGACGGGCCGAGCGTGAAGGCGCCGACTATGTCGGGGCCGGCCCGGCCTACGCCACGTCAACCAAACAAACAGACCTCGTGGTTCTCGGGCCCCAAGGCATCGGGCTCATCGCCCGGGCCACGACGCTCCCCGTGGTGGCCATCGGCGGCATCGATGCCGGCAAGGCCGGCGAGCTCGCCGCGGCCGGGGCCCGCGGCATCGCGGTCGTCTCGGCCATCCTCGGCGCCCCGGACGCCCGGCGCGCCGCTCAAGATCTGATCCAAGCGTTTAAGCATAGTCAGTAAAAGGAGGACGATATGAACATGGGCAAGTGGGCGGCTCTGCCGCTGGCGGTCGTTTTGGCTCTGAGCCCGGCATTCGCCGGGGGCCCGCGCGGCTTCAGTCAGTCCGCGGGCGTCGAATCCGCCGACCAGGTCCAGAAGGTCCAGGATTGCATCCGCGCCCTCGACGAGATGATGAAGGAATCGGACAAGAGCATCCCCGTCGGTCTGATCCGGGACTGCGCCGGGATCGCCATCCTCCCCGACGTCATCAAGGCCGGATTCGTCGTCGGCGGCCGCTTCGGCCGCGGCGTGGTCCTCATCCGGACGAAGAACGGCTGGAGCGACCCGGTCTTCATCGACATCAAGGGCGGCAGCGTGGGCTGGCAGGCCGGCGTCCAGTCGGCCGACGTCATCCTCGTCTTCCGCACGCCCCGGAGCGTCGAGAATATCACCAAGGGCAAGTTCACGCTGGGCGCGGACATCGGCATCGCGGCCGGCCCGCTGGGCCGGACGGCCGAAGCCAGCACGGACACCCAGCTCAAGGCCGAGATCCTGTCCTACTCCCGGAGCCGCGGCCTCTATGCGGGCCTGTCCTTCCAGGGCTCGTCCATCCAGGACGACCCCAAGGCCAACGGGCAGTTCTACGGCGGCACGATGAGCGCCCCGGATGTCTTCGAGGGCAAGGTGGCGCGGCGTCCCGAGATCGCCCGGAAGCTTATCGATGAGATCGTAAAGTTCACAAAATAAGTATTATAGGGACAGCCCGCGGGCGGGGGCAGCCCCCTATTCGATGGTGATCCTCCGCTCGTCCTCGTCGAGCGGCTCGATGCGGACGCGGATCCCGGGGACACGAAAGGTCAGCTTCTCGGCCCACTCGACGATGACGATCCCCTGCCCGAGCATGTCTTCCCATCCGAGGTCGGCGATCTCGGCCTCGCGTTCCAGCCGGTAGAGATCGATGTGGAAGACCGGGAAGCGCCGGCCCTGATAGATATTGACCAGGGTGAAGGAGGGGCTCGAGACCCGGTCCGGGTCGGCGACGCCCGCGCCGGCGGCCAGGCCTTTGGCGAAGACGGTCTTCCCCGCTCCAAGCTCTCCCGTGAGCAGGACGACCTCCGTGCCCGTGAAGCTCTCGGCCATCCGGAGGGCCAGCTCGAAGGTCTCCTCCTCGGAGCGGGTCGTGGCCACCATCCCGGTCAAGCTCATTCCCCGGCGAGTTCTTTCATGGCCGGGCCCAGATAGCGGATGACGTCCCCGGCGACAAGCGCCTTCTCCCCGAGCCGATCGGCGGCCACGTCTCCGGCCAGGCCGTGGGCGTAAACCGCCGACAGCACGGACCCGAGCAGATCGTTCTTCTGGGCGAGCTGCGAGCCGATCATGCCGCCCAGGACGTCTCCCGTCCCGCCTGTGGCCATGCCCGGGTTCCCGGTCGGGTTGACGAATACGCGGCCGTCGGGCAGGGCGATGAGGGTCCGATAGCCCTTGAGGACGACGATGACCTCGTGTCTCATGGCGAACTCAGGCGCCAGCTCCAGCCTGTGGCGCAGGACCTCTTCGGTCGTCCGGCCGCTCAGCCGGGCAAACTCCCCGGGATGAGGGGTCAGGACCGCCGGGGCCTCCAGGCCGTCGAGAACGTCCGGATGCGAGGCCAGGATGTTGAGGCCGTCGGCGTCGATGACGCAGGGCACCTTGATCTTGGGCAGGAGCCCGGTCACGAACGCGGCGGTCGAAGGATGGGTCGAGAGCCCGGGTCCGACAAGGACGGCGTCCTTGCCTTTGAGCAGGGTCAGGGCGCGCGCCAGGGCCGAGGCGTCGATCGTCTTGGCCGCGGTCTCCGGGAGCGGCTCGGTCATGAGCTCGGCCATGGACCGGGCGATCGAGGACAGGACCCCGGCCGCCGTGGCCACGGTGACCAAGCCCGCCCCTGTCCGCAGGGCCGCCCGCCCGGCCAGGGCCGAGGCGCCGGACTTGCCCAACGACCCGGCGAAGATCAGGAGATGGCCGTAGCTGCCTTTGTGAGTGTCTCTCCGGCGTTTGGCGAAATACGGCCCGACGGCCTTCTCTTCGACCATCTCGAGCTTCAGCTCGGCCCGGTTGAGGAGGGCTGGCGGGATGCCGATCGGGGCGACGACCAGCTCGCCGACCCGGTCCGACGCGGGCGGGAAGATGTGGGCCACTTTCGGGGCGGCCAGCGTGACCGTCAGGTCGGCCATGACGCTCGGCCCGAGGATCTCGAACGTGTCGGCGGAAAGCCCCGAAGGGATGTCCACCGCGACTTTATAGGCCTCGGTCCGGTTGATATCGGCGACCGCCTGGGCAAAAAGGCCCTCGAGCGGCTTTTCGAGGCCGGTCCCGAAGATGGCGTCGACGACGATCGTGGCCCGGCTGAGCGCGGGCCGGGCCTTCCGCCAGGCCGCGGCATCCGGGACCTCGGTCACGGCGATCCCCGACTTGAGGGCGATCCCCAGATTGACCGCCGCGTCGCCGCGGACATCGCCCCGTTCCGCCAGGAGAAGCACTTCCGGCCGGGCGCCGGCATTGAAAAAATGGCGGGCCACGACGAATCCGTCGCCTCCGTTATTGCCCTTGCCGGCCACGATGACGATGCGCTCGGCGGCGATCTCGGGAAAACGGAACTTGATGGCCCGGGCGATGCGCTGCCCGGCATTCTCCATGAGCACGACCCCGGGGATGCCCAGATCTTCGATGGCCGCCCGGTCGATGGCCCTCATCTCGGCGGAGGTCAGGATCTTCATGGCGCTCCTCCGAGGGCATTTTATCACAACTGCGCCGGATTGACTTTGCGGCGAACCCTGTGATAAGGGTTAGGCCAGACAAGGATGGGAACCGACTTGACCGTGACACCTCGAAGACCGTCATTGGCCCGCAAAACGCCCTGGCAGCTGATCGCCGTCTTCCTGCTCCTGGTCGCCGGCTTCGCGGCCGCGTTCCTGGGGCCCGCGCGCCTCCTGCCGTTCGCCGCCGGCGCCTGCCTCCTCCTCACCGGCGCCCTGTTCATCCTTCTCTGGCGGCTGGCCGTCTCCTCCCATGAGAAGTTCCAGACGACCAAGTGGGACCAGGCCAACCAGAACATGACCGATTTCATCCAGGTCCTGATCGATATCATGCCCAATCCGGCCTTCTTCAAGGACACCGAGGGACGCTATGTCGGCACCAACGCGGCCTTCGAGAAGCTCCTCGGCCGGTCCAAGAGCGAGATCATCGGGAAGAGGATCGGCGACGTGGCCCCGGGGGAGATCGTCGACAAGCACCTGGAGCACGACCAGGCCCTGCTCGCCGAGCCCGGCCATCGGGTCTATGAGGCCCCCCTTCAGGCTTGGGACGGCGAGCACCACGTCATCTTCATCAAGACGACCTACCGGCGGCCCGACGGGGAGATCGCCGGGATCCTGGGCATCCTCAAGGACATCACCCAGAGGCTGCGCGCGGAGGAGGAGATCGAGCAGCTGCGCCGGTTCAGCGAAAGCACGGCCCAGACCATGACCGAGGGCCTGGTCTTGACCGATGCCGAGGGCCGCTTCACGTTCGTCAACCCAGCCGCAGCCCAGATGCTCGGCTACGCCCCTTCCGAGATGATCGACCGCCAGGTCCTGTCGTTCGTGCCCAAGGAATTTCACCAAGTCGTCCGCCGGGCCGACGAGAAGAGGTCCAAGGGCATCTCCGACCGCTATGAGCTGCCCTTCACGCACCGCGACGGAACGCGCCGGGTCTTCTTGGTCAGCGGCGGGCCGCGCCTCCAGGGCGTCCAGTTCGGCGGGAGCATGGCCGTCCTGACCGACATCACCGACCGCAAGGCCTTGGAGGAGGAGATCCGGGCCCTGTCCCTGCATGACGACCTTACCGGGCTCTACAACCGGCGCGGCTTCCTGACCCTGGCCGACCACGTGCTCAAGACCGGCAGCCGCATGAAGAAAGTCGTCGCTTTGATCTACCTCGACATCGACAACCTCAAGAAGATCAACGATTCCGGCGGCCACAAAATGGGCGACCGGGCCCTCGTCGAGATCGCCTTCATTCTCAAAAAGAGCTTCCGCGAGAGCGACATCATCGGCCGACTGGGAGGCGACGAGTTCGCCATCCTGGCCATGGAAGCAACGACGATGAACGTCGAGGCCCTGACCCAGCGTCTCCAGGAGCGGCTGGACCTGTTCAACAGCCGGTCCTCGGCCGAGGCCGGCTTCCGTCTGGCGATCAGCGCCGGAGTCACGGTCCGCGAACCCGAGCACTCGGAGGCGATCGACGAGATGCTCAGCCGGGCCGATCTCCTCATGTACCAACAGAAGAGGGCCAAGAAAGGCGCCGACGCGGACAAGCCGCCCGGCCCCTCGAAGTAGCCCCTCTCCCCGCCTTGAATACAAGGCCTGTTTGTGCTAACCTTTTTTGAATCCTGTCTTTAGGGAAAATGGAGGTTTGTATGGCTATCCGAGTAGGTATAAACGGTTTCGGCCGGATCGGCCGGAACATGCTCCGGGCGTCCTGGGACGACCCGGCCATCGAGTACGTGGCCGTCAACGACATCACCGACGCCAAGACCCTGGCCCACCTGCTCAAGTATGACTCCGTCCTGGGCACCTTCAAGGAGGACGTCCACGCCGGCGAAGATTCGATCGTCGTCAGCGGACGCAAGATCAAGGTCCTGGCCGAGAAGGAGATCGGCAAGCTGCCCTGGAAAGACCTCGGCGTCTCGGTCGTGGTCGAGTCCACCGGCAAGTACACCAAGCGCCCGGACGTCATCCAGCACATCGAGAAGGGCGGGGCCTCCAAGGTCATCGTCTCCGCGCCGGCCACCGATCCCGACGTCACCCTGGTCCTCGGCGTCAACGAGGGCATGTACGACCCGGCCAAGCACCACATCATTTCCAACGCCTCGTGCACGACGAACTGCCTGGCCCCCGTGGTCAAGGTCCTGCACCAGGCCTTCGGCGTCGAGCGGGGTTTCATGACCACGATCCACTCCTACACCAACGACCAGAAGATCCTCGACGCCCCTCACAAGGACCTGCGCCGGGCCCGGGCCGCGGCCGTGTCCCAGATCCCGACGACGACCGGGGCGGCCAAGGCCGTCGGCCTGGTCATGCCCGAGCTCAAGGGCAAGATCGACGGCTTCTCCGTCCGCGTGCCCACCCCGAACGTCTCCATCGTCGACTTCGTGGCCGTGGTCAAGAAGCCGACCAACGCCGAAGAGGTCAACGCGGCATTCCGCAAGGCTTCGACCGAGGGACCGCTCAAGGGCTACCTCGGCGTCACGGACGAGCCGCTCGTCTCGTGCGATTTCATGGGCGACCGCCGCTCGGGCATCGTCGACCTGCTCTCGACCAAGGTCCTGGACGGGAGCCTGGTCAAGGTCATCGCCTGGTACGACAACGAGTGGGGCTATTCCTGCCGGCTCGTCGACCTGGTCAAGCACGTCGCCAAGTGAGCCGGGTATGAACATCGTCACCGACCTGGACGTCAAGGGAAAGCTCGTCTTCCTCCGCGTCGATTTCAACGTCCCCCTGGACGACAAGGGCCAGATCCGCGACGACACGCGCATCCGGGCCTCTCTGCCGACGATCACCTGGCTCCTCGACCGCGGCGCCCGCCTGGTCATCGCCTCTCATCTGGGCCGGCCCAAGGGCAAGTTCGAGCCATCGATGAGCCTGGCCCCGGCCGCCAAGCGGCTGGCCGAGCTCGTGCCCAACAAGGTCGTGATGGCGCCCGACGTCATCGGCGACCAGGTCGAGATCCTCAAGCGCCAGCTCGGCGAAGGACAGGTCCTGCTTCTCGAGAACGTCCGCTTCTACAAGGAAGAGGAAAAGAACGACCCGGAATTCGCCCGCAAGCTGGCCCAGGGCATCGACATCTTCGTCAACGACGCCTTCGGCTCGAGCCACCGGGCCCACGCCTCGGTCGTGGGCATCGCCGATCTCGCGCCGGTCAAGGCCGCCGGCTACCTGATGAAGAAGGAGGTCGATTACCTCAAGAAGGCCATCCACACGCCGGTCAAGCCCTACGTGGCCATCCTCGGCGGGGCCAAGGTCTCGGACAAGATCGAGATCATCGAGAGCCTTCTTGGCAAGGCCGATTCGATCCTGATAGGCGGGGCCATGGCCTATACGTTCCTCAAGGCCCAGGGCCTCGGCGTCGGCAAGTCGCTCGTCGAGGACGACCAGAGCGAGATCGCGCTCGTCATCCTGGACAAGGCCCGGGCCAAGTCGGTCAGCTTCCACCTGCCGCAAGACCACGTGCTGGCCAGGGCCCCCCAAGCCGGGGCGGGAACGCGGATCGTCGAGACCCTGCCCTTCCCCGAGGACATGATGGGCGTCGACATCGGCCCCAAGACCGTGGCCGCCTATGCGGCGGTCATCGCCAAGGCCAAGACCATCTTCTGGAACGGTCCCATGGGCATCTTCGAGATCGACGAGTTCGCCAAGGGGACGATCGGCGTGGCCCAGGCCGTCGCGGCTTCGGGCGCCGTCTCGATCGTCGGCGGCGGAGATTCCATAGCGGCGGTCAAGAAGGCCGGCGTCAGGGACAAGATCAGCCATATCTCGACCGGGGGCGGCGCCTCGCTCGAGTATGTCGCCTACGAGACCCTGCCCGGCATCACCGCCCTGGAAAAGTAGATGGCCTGCCGGCGTCGGGGCCCGTTCGTCGCGGGCAACTGGAAGATGAATCCCCTCGGCCTCGAGGCGGCCAGGGACCTGGCTTCGAAGGTCGCCGCGGCGGCTCCGGAGCTTGGGGATGGCCGTCTCGTCTTGGTCCCGCCTTTCACGGCACTGGGCGCCGTCGCCGGGGCCGTGGCCGGATCGGCCGTCGCCCTGGGCGCCCAGGACCTCTACTGGGAGGACCAGGGCGCCTACACCGGCGAGGTCTCCGGCCCCATGCTCAAGGACGCCGGCTGCGCCTATGTCCTGGTGGGCCATTCCGAACGCCGCCAGCTCTTCGGCGAGACCGACGAGACGGTCAACCGCAAGGCCCGGGCCGCCCTCAAGGCGGGCCTGGCCCCGATCGTCTGCCTGGGCGAGGTCCTGGCCGAGCGGGACGCCGGACGGACGCTCGAGCGCGTCGACGACCAGCTCCGCCTGGGGCTGGCCGGGTTCTCCCGGGAGGACATGGGGAGGACGGTCATCGCCTACGAGCCCGTCTGGGCCATCGGCACAGGCCGGACGGCCACGCCGGAACAGGCCCAGGAGGTCCACGCCCACATCCGGGCCCGCTTGCGAGAAACCTATGGAAATGACGCCGCCGCTTGTGCTATAATTTACGGCGGTTCGGTGAAGCCGGCCAATTCTTATCCGTTGTTCAAGGAAAGAGACATCGACGGATTCTTGGTCGGAGGCGCCTCCCTCGACGCCGGCGGCTTCGTCGCCATCGTCCAAGAGGCCCTTCGAGCCTACAGGGAAGAAAAGTGAGCGCTTTAATCATCATCCTGCACGTCATCGTTTGCCTGGTCTTGATCATGGTCGTGCTGCTCCAGTCGGGCAAGGCGGCCGACCTGGCCGGCGCCTTCGGCGGCGGCGGCAGCCAAACCAACTTCGGCGGCCGGGGCCAGACGCCCCTCCTGTCGAAGATCACGACGGCTGCGGCCATCCTCTTCATGATCACGTCGCTCGGGCTGTGGATCCTGTCCGGCAAGGAAACGACCTCGGTCGTGGGCAGCGAGAAGGCCCCGGTCACGACGACGGTACCGGCGGCCAAGCCCGAGGAAAAGGCGCCCGCCACGCAGCCGGCGGCAAAGACCGAGACCCAGAAACCTCCCGTCCCGGCCCCGGCCGTAAAGAAGTAGCTTCGTCCTTATGCCGAAGTGGTGGAATTGGCAGACACGCTAGCTTGAGGGGTTAGTGCCCGCAAGGGTATGGGGGTTCGAGTCCCCCCTTCGGCATACCCGTTCTCATCCCTCCCCGGCGGGATCTCCTCGTCTCCTTTTTAGGACCGCTAATCAAGATATTTCTCAGCCCCGCTCCTCCGAGCCACTCCGGAGCGGCGCTGATGGTCGCTCCGAGGACTCCGCTTCCCGCCGGTCCCCCCTTCGGCATTCCGTTTCCTTCCCGGAAATCTTAGGCCGCTTTATCAAGATATTTCGCAGAAACCCAGCTTCGTGTACCTCCGCAGGATTTCTGCCTCCTCCGCTCGCTACGCTCGCTACGGGTTAGCTCCGGAGCGGCGCTGATGGTCGCTCCGCAGACTCCGCTTCCCGCCGGTCCCCCCTTCGGCATTCCCGTTCTCATCCCTCCCCGGCGGGATCTCCTAGTCTCCTTTTTAAGACCGCTAACTAAGATATTTCTCAGCCCCGCTCCTCCGAGCCACTCCGGAGCGGCGCTGATGGTCGCTCCGAGGACTCCGCTTCCCGCCGGTCCCCCCTTCGGCATTCCTTCCGGACCCACTTCCATTTTTGAATTGTCCAAGATATTGGACACCTTTATGTGATTGTCCAAAATTGGGCACATCAGCGAACCTTCATC
>Ga0326726_10000511_pt1 | contig 36158 bp, 21 predicted proteins | sample MHFenrmetagenome_2_FD_207603 | JGI IMG/M metagenome (GOLD analysis project Ga0326726, IMG submission 207603) | Lab enriched peat soil microbial communities from Michigan Hollow, Ithaca, NY, United States - MHF15MN | ecosystem: Environmental > Terrestrial > Soil > Wetlands > Peat | place: USA...
ATTGAAGTTCGCGAGCTCGGCGGAATTGATCGTGGACCAATCGAACGGAAGATCGGAATTGTACAGATTGATCTTCCTTGCGGCCGGCAGAGTCTGGTTCAAAGTGTAGAGGCCCCGAACGAATTGCGCGTAGTTTGTCTTCTCCCAGAAGATGAAGAACTCGCAATTCCGCTGAAAGTGAGCCACGGCCCGGTCGACCGAGTCTGCCGACAAGCCCTCGGCGTGAATGAACGAGTTGACGTCGTTCGCTTGAGTGATTGTGCCGACTTCCGTGAAGATATTGCCAACGGAATCGATGAAGCGTGGATCGCTGGCCACTGAAAGGAATAGATCGTACTGGGTGATTTCGGGGTGATGCCGCTCGCACAGGACCACGGCATCGTGTGTCTGGAAAAGGCTGAGAATGTAATCCTTGGCGGAGGACTGGAGAGTGCCGAGAAAGTCGACGTAGGGCGACAAGGCATTGTGATCTTCCGTCTGCGACATGGCAAGATGCGGCGGCACAAGGAGGACAGAGATACCGATCATCACCGCCGACACCCAAGATCGATCCCGCGACCTGATGAGACAGCGCATGACCAAACCTCCTTTGATCTGTTCGCCCCGATCTCTCTAGCGTGTTGTCCATCGTATGAGCCGGTTCGACAGAGGAGTCAAGTGATTAGGCTCGGTTCTGTCACAAAACGCCCGCCGCCAGTTTGGTGGCATGCTGTCGCACCTGCATCTCTCCTGCAGGGAGAGGATTAGGCAGAATTACCCTGCGTTCTTGTCGCGGCACGGCCTGCCATGCCAGTCAGAGCCCAACGCGCCGCCTGACTCTTTGGTGCCCCGCCCGAAGGGTGGGCGCGAGCGTCGGGATTGGGAAGTCGGAATCTTTCAGCGGCAGGATGCGGCACAAGCTCCGAGGTGCTGCACTCGTAGTTCCCACGAGCCAAGCATAACGCTTTATCCCACCCTTCGGGTGGGGCACCGACGCTACTCAGTAAGGCCACACAAAATCGAGACACTCGTGCGGTTGTGAGAATTAGTGCGGGCAGCCGCCGGGGTAGGGGCTGCAGGCGCAAGGATTGCAGAAGTGAGGCGTGGCGCCACGGAAGGCGACTTCGATGATCATGGTGACGTCGATGATGTCGACGGCGCCGTTGCAGTCCAGGTCGCAGCGCTGAGCGGGGCAATCGGCATCGATAGTCGGTGCGCCGTTGCGAAAGGCGATGTTGATCGTCTCGGTGACATCGAAGATATCGGTCTTCCCGTCGGCCATTGGATCGCCGTGATGGGTGCAGGCCGATTGATTGGGATTGGCGAAGTACGGGCAATTGTCGCAGGCGTCGCCGAGCGAGTCGGCGTCGGAGTTGGTCTGTGTTGGATTGGCCACAGTCCGGCAATTGTCGCAGACATCGCCGACACCATCGCCGTCGGTATCGGTCTGCTGCGGATTGGTGACGGTCGGGCAATTATCGCACGCATCGCCGAGAGAATCTGAGTCCGAATTCAATTGGGAGGCGTTCGACACGGTTGGGCAGTTGTCGCAAACATCACCCTGGCCGTCGCCGTCGGTGTCCTGCTGCCCCGGATTGGCGATGGACGGGCAATTATCGCAGGCATCGCCGATCCCATCGCCATCGGCATCTTGCTGCGACGGATTGGGAGTGGTCACACAATTGTCGCTGACATCACAAACCCCGTCGCTGTCGGCGTCGGGGCAATGGCAGGGACCGTAGGCGGACAGATCCGACTCAATGAATCCGGATGGGACGCCAGTGCCGGCCGAGAGTCCGGCCAGGCCATCCACGGCCGCGATGTTCAGATACGTGATCGCGATGCGGCCATCGAAATACATCTCGAGTTGGAAGTTGTTGATGTCGGTGGTGTTGAACTCGGGCATGTTCTGATAGGTGATCACCGCACGGTCGGCGAACTGTTGGCGGCGAACCGTCGCCCCCACCACGGTCGGATTGAGATCGTCAAACAACATCGAAATCCGCTTCTTGCCGAAGTGACTGGCAAAGGTTTCGTCGTACGCGTTGTCGCTCCCTCCGAACGTGACGTACCCGTTGGAGCCCACATAGAAGTTGGAGTACGCGGTCCCGTACAGCTTCACTTGTGCGCCGCTTCCGAGAGTGACCAGGACCGCATTGTCATCGCCCAGTGAGATCAGAGTTCCAGTGGACGGATCGGTTGGAAACTGCGATGCGGGCTCGGTGCAGGCCCGGTAAAAGTCCGAGGTCGAGTCGGGGATGAAAGTGATGGTCTTGAAGTCGAGATCGTTGTTTCCCTGATCGAACAGCTCGGTGAAGAAGTCGGGCTGGCTGACGGTTGTAAATGTGTAGCAAGATCCGCTGTTGTTGACGCTGGCCGTGTTGCCGGCCAGATCGGTGGCATCGATCGCAAAATAGAAAGTGGTCAGAGGCGACAGGCCGCCGATGGTCACCAGATGCGAAGTCGCCAGGCCCGGTTCCACCATCGATTGCACCAGACTGAAGCACGCGGTCCCATAATGAATGACCGATCCCGCGGGCTCGTTGGTATTGAAGCTGATTTGTGCTACGGCGCCGCCGATGATGGGCACATTCACGCCGGTGATAATCGGTTCAGTGCAGTCGATGCGCGCGGTATCAACGGCCACGCCCGGCACACCACCACCGATATCGGCGTCGTTGTACGTGGCGAAGATAGTGTCATTGTCGAGGACATCAAGCTGGGCATTCCCGGCCCCGGGCGAGCCGCCCGCCATGGCGATCGTGCCCGAGAAGATGCCGGAGGATGGCGGCGTCTCGTTCAAGGTGACCAGTTCGCTGTCGGCACGCGTGCTGGTCATCGTCACCGACGCGCTGCCGGCGCCTTTGAGGTCGATGTCGCGCATTTCGATCGCAACGGTCGAGGTGCACGCGTAGGCCGTGTGATTCAAGGTCACGGTTCCGCGCGAGAAAACCAGGTCGGGGATCAGGGTGGCAAAAGTGATCGTCTTGCTCGCCTCCTCGAACATCAGCCCGCTGGTGCTGCCCGAATTGGGAACGACGTTGGAGCGGCGGCAGTTATCCACGGTGACGAAATCGGTGCCGCCGCGGACCAGGATACCCTCGACCAGATTGGTGTTGGCGCCGAACACCGGCGAGCCGGAGTTGCCGCCATAAGTGTCGAGGTTGGCCTGAAAATAGGGGATGCTGCCGTTGGCGTTCTTGACGACCGCGCCGCCGGCTGCCTTCATCGGCAGGACGATCCCATGCCCCACGACAAAGAGCGGATCGCCGTCGGCCACGGATCCGCTGCGACGGATGGGAAGCGGAGAGCGATTGACCACCGGCCGGTCGAGCCGGATGATGCAGTGGTCAAAATTGCCAGCGTATTGCCGGTCGATGACGCTGTCGCAGAAGTAAATGTTGTCGGCCGACACCGTGGTCAACGGTGGTGTCGTCGAATCGATCTGTTCAAACCCAAAGACAAACGCGATTGAACCGCAATCCGACGACGACGCGCAGTGGCCCGCGGTGGCGATGATGTCTGTGCCGATCAAGAAGCCGGTGCAGAACCCGATCCGTATCTGGCCCCGGAAACGCTCGTCGGCGCAGATCGTCGTCCCGTTCTGAGTTAGCCACGGGGATGTTGTCAGTGCGTACGTGCCGTCTCCGAGATTGGAGATCTCACTGCGATTCACGATCACGCAGGTGGCCTGCGCGACTTGGAGCATCTGCGGGTCGTTGACGGCGTAGATGTCGTTCCGATCATCGTTGCCATAGATGATCGAGGCGCTCTCGCCGGACGGGAGCGGGTAAGCCGGCCCGCGCATCAGGGCTTGGGCGGAATCGATCCAGTCCCGCCGCGCGTCCACCGAGGGAAAGCTCCACGGCTCGGCCAGCGTGTACGGGTCGGTCTTGGGCAGTGCCGGAGCGATCGAGACTTTGGTCTTGGATGGCGCCGATGCGCCGATCAAAAGCCCCGTGAAGAGGAGCACGACCGATTTGAGCAGAGTATGGGAACGGCGGTTCATCTGTTCGGCGAGGACATTGGCAGCGTGAGTGTACTTGGGCAGGACAGGGCACCCTTGCGGGAACCAAGATAACTCCTGTCCCTCAGTTTTGAAACGTCCTTCATCTCTATCTGTATCGGCGGGATTCTACCCGAGCCATAGGGAATCCCAAGGGTCGTAGGGGAGAGGTGTCATTTGGCCGCAAGCCGGTAGACATGGCCATCGAAACAAGTAAGCAGAATCTCCCCATGGCCATCCTCGCCGAACGATGAGATGTTTCGCGGCTGCTGCAAAAGGGTGCCTTGATCGGTCACGCGGCCATGCTCGTATCGAAGCCCCCAGATCGTCCCGGTGACATAGTCGCCGTAGATGTAGACCCCCTTCAGGCTGGGGTACTTCGCACCGCGATAGACATAGCCTCCGGTCACCGAGGCGCCGGTCGGATGGGGGTAATCGATGATCGGTTCGATGAGTGAGTCGTGGATGGGAGTCGGTTCGTAGGGATGGGCGCCTTCACGGATATTCCAGCCATAGTCGCCACCCTTGGTGATCAGGTTGATTTCCTCCCAGGCGTCCTGTCCGACGTCGGCGGCCCAGAGGTCGCCCGTCTGTCGATCGAAGCTCATGCGCCAGACGTTGCGCAGGCCATAGGCCCAGATCTCGGGACGGGCGCCCGGTTTGGCGCGAAAGGGGTTGCCCGGCGGAATGGCATAAGCCAAGCCGGAGTCGCTGTGATCGACGTCGATGCGAATGATCTTGGCCAAAAGCGTGCCGAGGTTCTGGCCGTTCCCATGGGGATCGCCGGCCGAACCACCGTCGCCGAGGCTCAGATAGAGGAGCCCATCGGGGCCGAACAGCAACGTTCCCCCCTTGTGATTGCCGTACGGCTGCCCAACTTGGAGCAGAACTCTCTCGCTTTGGAGATCGGCCTGATTGGGATCCGTGCGTGAGACACGGAATCGGGACAGAACCGTGCGTTGCGGGTCGGAGGCGGCGTAGTAGACGAAGAAGTAGCCGTTGGAGGCATAGCCGGGATGAAAGGACAGCGAGAGCAAGCCCTCCTCGTTGTTCACCGTCCGCACTTTGTTCGTGATGTCGAGAAACACGCCGGGCTTCTCGGCGTCCGGTGAATTCGGGACCACGAGGATGCGCCCGGCCTGTTCGACGACAAAGAGCCGGTTCGAACTGTCTGGGGAAGCCACGACCGCGAGAGGACGGTCGAAGCTGATCTTTGGCAGGGCCGGGATTAGCTCGACCGCAGGAAGCGCGGCCCTGGCGGCGGAGCCTCCTCCGGCGAGAAGAAACAGGAACAGAACTGATGTGAATGCAGGTCGGTTCATTCCGTACAAGACGAGTGAAAGGAGAGCTTTGTTTAGGGTGAATTCGCGGTTCTGCATGTTACACTCACCTCCGCCATGGGAGTTCCCCGCACCGGATCCTGGTTTCAAGCTAAGCGGGTGAGGCGGGTCGCTTGACAGAGTTAGGCAAACCTAATAAATTGTGGCAATTGCGAGGAGTTCGCCATGGCCAAGTCTCTGTCGCCCAACATGGAAATGTACCTGAAGACGATCCTGCAGGTGGGGGCGGGGGAGGAGCCAGTCCGCGTCAAGGCAATCGCCGAGGCGCTCGGCGTGACCATGCCGTCGGTGTCAGAGGCGTTACGCTCGTTAAGGGAGCGTGGGCTGGTACTTCACTCCTCGTACGGCGCGGTTCAACTCTCGGTACGCGGACGTCGCACCGCGGAAGCGATCAACAATCGCTACCAGATTCTGCAGAAGTTCTTCGTCGAAGTCCTCAAAGTCGACCCGCGTACCGCCGGGCAAGATGCCTGCGAAATCGAGCATGTGATGGGTCCGGAGACGTTGGAGCGACTCACCGTTTTCCTGGACTACCTCCAGCATTGCCGCATGGATATCTCCGGGATGATCGAGCACTTTCATGAGTATCTGACCTTGCGCATGTCCGGTGAGCGCTGCCAGGATTGCGAGCTGGAGCCGGTGTGCGAGGCCGGGCCGCCGCGCAAGACATGAGCCGACAGGGGAGTGACCCGGTTTTCCCACTGAAATTGGATCGCTCCACGTCGTTTCGTCCCGTGGATCTGAGAGACGCGGTCCCACCGCCTCGCTTGCCGTTCTCGCGCGGGTGCGCCTGTCTATTCATTCTGCAAAGCTGACGATTGGCTCGACAACCCCGCTGAAGTGCGGAATCAGCTAGCCTGTCCTTATCCCGTGTGTTCCTCGAGATTCCCCCGAAGGCGCCAGCCCGAGGAACTGCAGGAGGCTCCTGGCCAGATTCCCCTTATCTATTGGCTGCATCCCACAGTTTTGGAACTCGCGTGACCCGTTGATCTGATCAGGACTTGCACAGCCAAGGAACGCTGTTCCTCTATACTGTTGTCCGCCATGGGGCATCAGTATTGGGGAAAACCCGAACAGCGTGGGCATGGATGTTGCAGAGAGGTAAGGCGTGCAGGCGAATTGGAACAATTAGTACGCGGTGAGCAAAGAGGAGCATTTCATGAAGAAGAACTCAAAGAAGAAATGGTTCGTCTGTCTGGCGGGAGTCGCCGTTGTGGCAATGGTGCTCCTGCTGGCTGGATGTGGCCAGGATAGCACCAGCCCGTTGGCCCCTGGTGGTGGCGGCGGCGGAACTAACATGAAGCCGGGCGCGCTTCAGTACGTGGTGGACAATTACGGCGATCCCTTCGCACTTGATACTACTTGCCTGACTTCTGGTGGCCAGTCTCTGGCGAAAACCTTCAAGCTCAAGTTGGACGGGGACACGGCCACGATGGGGACAGAAGGCGGCACGCTTGAACTTCAGATGCAGGGCTTTAAGAGCAAACTGTCGGTCCCCAAGAACGCCCTTTCCGGAAACACTCTGATGTCCGTTGAGGGTCTTCTCTTCTCGACGCCGTTTGGTAACCTACTTCTCTATGATTTTGGACCCGACGGATTGGTGTTCAATGTTCCGTCCCAACTCGAAGTCGACGCCGGGCAACTAAAGGACAATACATGGTTGAGCCTCCTCTGGCTGAACCCCCTGACAGACGAGTGGGAGTTTCAGGAGCAGGTTCAGGTCAAGGGCCACAAGATCAAGTTCGACGTTCACCACTTCTCAAAGTACGGCATCAGTTAGTCCTGTCCTTCTCCCGTGTGTTCTGTGAAGATCCCCCGGTGGTGCCCACCGGGGGATTTGCTTTGGATCTCGCCGTGCAAGCGCTAGGTGTGGGTCACCGGTTCGTCGAGGGTGAATTCGGTGCCGTTCGATTCGAGGCGGCGGATGACTGGGAGAAGGGCGAACGACCGTTTGATCTGGATATCGCCGATTCCGGCTTCGATTTCCTTCCGTAGAGCGAAGGCCTCCATGAGCAACCGGGAATACGCAGGTTTGATGAGGTGGCGTGCGAGCCGAGTCGCCAGGACAAGTGCATGGAACTGCCACCATCGGTACCCGGCGCAGCCGGCAGTCGCCGCGGTGCGGCGTGCCAATCGCAACGCGGCATCGTGCTCGGAGCACGCCGCCAGTGCTTTCGCGACTCCGAAGGCGGCCCAGAGTTGGTAGTAATGGAGACGGGCGCCATCCGCGCGGGCGCGTGCGTGTTCGAACTGTTGCAAGGCGCTCGCGGACTTGCCCTCGTGGAGGGAGTACTCAGCGGCGACGAGTGATGCGTGCAGAGAAAATTCGCACGACTTCGCGATCGCAGCCGCGCGATGGGCGGCGCGCAGATGGCGCGGGATGGCGCGAGGGCGTTGTTCGAGGAGACAAAGCATCGCCAGTCGCGCATGGCACTCGGCCTTCAACTCCGCATCACCACTTCGTTCAGCGAACGTTAGCGTCGTTTCATAATTGCGCCGCGCTGTGGTGAAATCGCCAAAATCGCGCGCGAGGTCGCCGAGATTGCCGACGGTGTAGAACGCAGGGTGGGGTTCGCCGATGGCTCTGAGTTCCAGTTCGACCTCTTCGTAGGTGGATCGGGCGCTTTCATAGCGGGCAGCGTGCCGATGGAGATTGGCGAGATTTCCGAGGCTGTAGGCGCGGCGCCGGCGCATCCCGTAGCGATCAAATACCTCGAATGCCTTCTGGTAATAACGTTCCGCGACGCGAAGTCGCCCTTGTTCCTCCGTGATCAGCCCCAGGTTATTGGCGATTTGGCCGCGTCGCGACGGATCTGTGCGGCGACCCAGCGAGCGAAGAGCCGCCCTGAAGCACGCTTCCGCCTGATCGAGGCGTCCGCAATTCCAGTGCAGCAGCCCCAAACCGTTCTGGATGTCAGCGTATTCGAAGGATTGACGTCGAGGGTCGGTGTGGTGGAGCGCCGCCGCGTAGGCGTCGCCCGCCGAGCGCACCCGCCCCGTTCGCCGGTAGTTCTCACCCATGAGGAACGCCGATTGCGCGACCAGTTCACGGTCACGAGTGCGGAGGGCGAGAGCGTGAGCGCGCTTCGCTTCGCCAGCCGACCACCCGTATCGCCCTTCGTACCAGGCGCAGCGCGCCACGATCAAGCGATGCTCCGCCTGCTCGCGCCGATTGTGTGTCCGCTGGGCGAGTCGCGCCAAGCGCCGATGAATCCGGGCGCATTCGAGGTGATGACCCTGGGAGCGAAGCACGTCAGCGAGTTCGATGAAGAGGAGCCTTTGAGTGGCTGTGGGGAAAAGCGGAATCGAGGGTGTTGTTCTCTTGAACTCGGGATCACAGCGATTCTCGCTGGCGAGGATGGCCCAGCGCAGGTACAGCCGCGCCCGCTCCAGAAGCCATAGCCGTCGCGCGCGTTGTGCCTCACGGCGGAGCAGCGGGAATGCCCGCCGGTCGCGCGCACGAAAGAAATGCTCGGCGGCCGGACTGAAGTCCCGCAGCTGATGGAAGTACTCCGCCGCGGCCTTGTGCCAGTGCTCGCGGAGGGAGTAGGACATCGTCTCGTAGACAGCCTGGCGGCAAACCGGATCACCGAACGCGATGGTTCGGGAAACGCCCTCATCGGACAGCACAACCAGCTTCTCGGCGATGAGGCCGCGAAGGGAGTCATTCCAATCTGATTCCGTCAGTGTCGGTTCGATCAATCGTCGCACGATCTCGATGGACACTCGTCCGGAGAAAATCGAGAGGGCACGCAGCGGCGCCTGCATGGACGGCGTGAGTTGGTCAATGCGTTGCAGAAAGTTGGACCGTAGGTCATCCGGCAAATCGAGTCCCGCGGTATCTCCCAACTTGACGATTGCCGGGCTCCCGGACGTGTGAACGAAGCCGTGAGCGATCAGATGCGCCAGGTACAGTCGTGCCAAGCGGGCCTTGCCCTCGGACCTCTGGAAGAGAAACTCCACCAACTGCGGCGACGCGATCGCGGGCGCCAACAAGTCACCGAGAACGCCGCGAAACTCGCTCGTTGTCAGAGGGCCGAGTTGAATGGCACCGCGCGGGGCATTCTCCAACTTCTCAGTGGTGTGTAGGACGATCCAGTGGCAATTGGTCGACTGGCTCTCCATGAGCCGACGCAGGACGCTCTGGTCGAGCGGGCTAAGTGTCTCGAATCCACCCGATGCGACCATGGCGATCTCGCGAGGCAGACGTTGCAGGGCCGCTCGCACGAGGGGATTGCCTGCCAAGAGAATTGCGAGGCCCTCGACGCCGGAGAGGCGTGTGAGATTTGCCAGGGCGCTCGCATCTCCGCACAGGGCACGCCGTAACCCGGCCTCGGATGGCCCAGGCATGGCGATGATTTCACCGAGAGCCGCGAGAGACGGAATCCCGCACAGTTTGTTGAGAAAGCGCGCCAGACCGCCCAGCGGTAACGCCCCATCGGACTCGAAGAACATTACTTCCCTGGCCCTCAGACTTGGGAGATGAAGCGATCTTGCCAGATCATGAACGAATTTCCGAGTGTCGGCGTCCGGCGCAGCCGCAATTTCCACGACCTGGCCAGACCCATTCTCCAGCCGCTCGAGCGCCTGCTTCAGTGCCTGGGGGTGCTCGATTACCGCGTCGTCCAAGTTGAGCGCGCCGACGTCTGATCGCGATTCCAATCGATAGACTGGAATTGGCCGCCGGATATTCTTGAATAGGAGGGAGCCGAGCGAATCAAACGTATAACCGCGCGCCGCGAGACGTGTGGCTTCGTCGACTTGAACAACTCCCGGCGGAGCCTTCGCGGCCAGGCGGGCGGCGAGATTGATGCCGTCTCCCATCACCGTGAATTCGCGACGTCGGTTGTTGCCAACGAAACCGGTGAACACGGTGGCGGTTGCGACGCCGATGCCGGCGCGAAATCCGCGGTGATCGCGGGCGAGCGCATGGAGGGATTCCCGCAGTCTGAGTGCGCACTCGACGGCCTGCGCCGCGTCATCATCGCAACTCTGCAGCGCGCCAAACAAGATCAGGATCTTCTGGCGGCGGCCGGCGGGATCGCTCCGCGCCCAGAGTCCACGCGTCCCCGCCAGAGCGTGCTCGACCGCCCCCAAGATGGCGCTGAATTGCTCCTGATCTTCTGAGCGATTCGACCGCCCATTTTGCTTCCAGAACACGAACAAGGATGAGACTCGTCGATGTTCGGCGCCGGCAGCGAAATTCGACGCGTGTGCAGCAATCCACGCTTTGAGCGCAACGGGCACAAAGCGCCAGGCGGTGGCAGATGGTGGGGCATCCGTTGGGAGTGCGGCAGCGACGCGCGCGATGCGGGTGCGTGCGGTGATTTCGAAGTGGGCTGAACCGATGCGATGATACTCCACGGGGAGTTTGCTTGGCAGGAGGCGAGCCGGGCAACGGATGTGGGCGCGGTCGATCGAGGCCTCGGCGACGGCCATCGCGTTGGTGATGGCTGGCCCATGGACAAAGTGCTCGCAGCGCGAAGCGCCGTCGCCCACCACATGCTCAGACCAGCGACCGGTGGCGATTCCGACATGGAGCGACAGACCGCGCAGACCGGCACGGCGGTGGTGGTTCACCACGCGGTAGAACTGCTCGGCACATTGTACCGCACGCGACGTCGACGATGGCTCCCCGGCCCCATCATCGAATGCCACCAGGAGCGCGTCGCCGCCGAATTTGAGAACATCTCCGTCGAAGCTGCTGATCGCCTCGATCAGATCCCCGAACAGCGCGTTGATGGCCGCGGTCAACGACTCGATGCCGCGATGGCCGCTCCGCCGCCGCGAGTTCTCCGTCAGACGCGTGAAGCCGGCGATGTCGGCAAAGAGAATCGCGCCATGGCAATCACGATAGGGGGTGCCGTCCGGCCATGCCAGAAGCCGCCGGGGCACCAGTGATGAGAATGAAGCTTGGAAGTTCGTTTCGGTCATCTGACGATCAGCAATCGAATGACATACAGCTGAGCCAGGTGCACCAACTGGTCGACGTAGAACGCTTGTTTGCTCTTCGCGAAGCGGCGGCCTTTGATGAAGTCCTGAGTCCAGTGCAAGCCATAGAGCGGCAGAAGCAGACCGGCAACACCCCATGTGGCGAAGCGATAGCTTCCTTCGGCCGAGGCGTAGAGCCAAAGCGTTACGCCGATGCAGGCGACGTAGATTGCGACATGGTAAGTGAGGACGGGCGCCGATGTGCGCTTGCGCTGTGCGACGGAATCCGACTGGAAGGCGAAGTCGCCCGCGATATGCGCCAGAAAGAGGAACCACATCAGATCCACGGTCCCATCCTCTCCGCGCTCAGCTCGATGGCTTATTGATGGGGAGTGAAATCACGAACTCCGCTCCACCGCCTTCACGGGACCCAACCGAAATCTTGGCGCCGTGTTCTTCGACGATGCGAGAGATCGTCAGGAGACCGAAGCCATGCCCCGTGGCTTTGGTCGAGACGCGCTCGCGAAACATCTGCTTCATGACTTCGGGGGCGATGCCGGGACCATCGTCGGCGACGATCAATTCCGCGGCGTCTTGATCGCGGTTGAAGCGAGTGGTCACAAAGGCGGTGTGATGCCTGGAATCTGATTCAGACAGCGCGTCCGCTGCGTTCAGGAGAAGATTGTAGAACACCTGCTGGAGGCCCGAGCAATCGCATTCGAAGGGTGGGATCGATGCGTCCCACTCGGTCTGAATTACGATCTTCTTCAGTCGTTTCTGGGGGCGCATGAACGCGATCTGATTCTGGAGAAATTCGTTGAGGTTGATCTCGGCTCGTATCCCGGCCGGGTGCCGTGAACGGAGCAGATTACCCGTGAACATGACAATCTGACTCAACGCCTGCTGGATGCTGCCTAGCGAGCGAGTGACCGCCGGCGGAGTGTTGTCGCCCATCAGCATCGGAAGCAGTTCGAGATTCCCCATGAGCACGGCCAGGTAGTTGTTCAGCTCGTGGGCGATTTCGCCTGCCATTTCGCCTTTGAGGGCGAGCCGCTCGCGGTCGACAGCCCGCGATTGTATGGCGCGCATTTCCGTGAGATCTTCGAAGATCCATAGGCGTGCCGAACGGCCGTCGCCGGTGTCCGCAATTGGCGCTGCGGCCACTTTGCAGGTGAGCACGACCCCATTCGGACCGGTCAGTTCGATCTCGGCATGCCAGGCGGCGCCGCCGTTGAGGCGAGCTTCCGACAATGCCGGAATTTGCTGATCGCGCGGGGCGACCCAGTCCCAAAGCCGCCTATCATGATGAGGCCCGAACAAGAGCAGGGCCGCATGATTCACCAGCCGGACCACGTTGGATGTCTCGGTGACGACGATCGGATAAGGAGAGAACGCCAGGACGCGGTCGCGATACGTGAGCGCCGCCTCGAGCCGGGCTCGCGCGGCTTCCAGTTCACGGTTCTTTTCTTCGAGTTGCCGGAGGCGCTTGACGTCGGCTTCGCGCACCCGCGCCGTCATGACGCGCATGACGCGTTCGGCGATCGCCGGCTGAGCAGATAGGATATCGATGAAACGGGCGCGAGAGAGCACAAACAGGTCGCAATCGGTCTCGCAGATTGCCGTGGCAAAGCGCAGGGATGAATCGACCAGGGCCATTTCGCCGATCAGCTCGCCCCGTCCACGACGGGCGAGTACGCTGGCGTGGCCATCCTGCGACTTGACGATTTGGACGGTGCCACTGCGCACGAAGAAGACCCCGTCGGCTTGCTCCCCTTCGACGAAGAGCACTGTGCCGGCTTCAGCGCGGCGTTCGGTCATGTAGGCGCGGATCTTCCCGAGGACTTCGTCGGCGACCCCTTCGAACACGTCGACGGACTTCAGCGCGATCTGCCCGGTATCGTCTTGGGACATGGGTGGCGGCCCTCATGATGGGTGGGATGACCGCCCATCTGTTATGGTATCGGAAAACCGGCGAATTTGTTGACCGACAGTTGGTAAGCCATTGAAATTGCGAGATTATCGCCGAGAGGCTTCCGCGTGCAGTTTCTCGACCCCCGCCGGGTCGTCCAACCCCCCAATCCGCAATTCTGACAATTTTTGGCCCCTAATCCTGTCAATCGTCTTGCCAGACTGTCACAACCCGCTTAAGGTGGCTGCGTCTTGGTTCTCGGACGAGGATGGTTCGCCGATACTTCCGGTGAACGCCGTGGCCAAAGAACCATGGGGGATTCCGATGAACCGTCTGATCACAAGTCTGGCCCTCTTGCTAACTCTGTCGGTGACTGTTGCGAACGCGACGGTTCTCTCCGGCCGTTTCGGCCTGTCGAGCTACCTGTGGCAACGCAGCGAGATCGACACGTCGGACACCCGCCACCTGCAGAGCAGCGGCGCCTTCGGGTTACGGCTGGGGCAAATCGGCGGGCACGACCTGGAAGTGTCGACGTCGATGCGCGGCACCTTCGATTCCCGCAACCAGGGCGACAACGTCAACGACTATCGGGTCTACGATTTCTTCGCCCGGTGGCGGCAGTTGGCCAAACGGGCGGACCTCTCCTTCGGTCGCCATCGCGTCAGTTGGCCGAATTCGTCGTTGTCCATCGACGGCGGCTCGGCGGGGCTGCGCCTGCCGCGTGGGTTCGAGGTTGGCGGGTACATTGGCTCGCTGGCCCCCGACGACGGACGCTTCAAGATGACGAACTACGACAAGGGGCACGCATTTGGCGTCCGTGTCGGGCAACGCAGCGCGAGTCTGGGCACGGTTTACCTCGCCTTCGCCGAGCGCCGCGAAGCGAGGAGCTACACCGACAAGGACGTGAACACTCTCGCATGGCGGACTTACGCGCTGGACTGGCGTCGGCCGATCACGGGATTCGGTTCGCTCTATGGTGATCTGCTCTACGATCAGCCTCGGGCACGGTTGGCGCGGGCGGAGATGTCGGCACGTTGGGATATGACGTCGCGCGTCTCGGTAAATGGGCAATTCCGCTATCGAAAGCCGACGATTCCGTACAACTCGATCTTCTGGGTGTTTGGCGGCTCCAAGTACACAGAGGGCCGTCTGCGCTTCCTGGTCCGGCTCAATCCCGATTGGCAGCTTACGGTTGGCGGTTCATACGTTGATATCACCGGCGATCATGCGACGCGCTACGATCTGGGCGTCTCCCACCGGTACGTCTCGGCGCTCTTGTCGGGGAAGACCGGCGCTTCGGGGACGACCACCGCACTATCCGCCGATGTCATGTATCCCCTCAATCCCAAATGGATGCTTCGCGGCGGCTCGCATTACTCGTTTGCGTACGAACTCTACGAGGACCAACAAGACAACAATTCGGAAGCCTCGTTCTGGGCGGGTGTGCGCTGGCAGTGGCTGCCGATGGCGACGTGGGATGTCGAGTCACAATTCCTGACGCAGAATATCAAGACTGATCCTCTGTTTGCCGGGGATAAGTCGGATTTCCGCGTTATCGTCCGCTTCTCGTGGTGGTTTTTCCAGAGACTGGGTGCGCCGGCACAGACGGCGGTGGCCAAGTAGGCGTGAAGGACGGAGCCATTGTGAAGAGTGGAGCTGCCATGATCCGACGCAAATTGCTGATCGCGACATTCGCGGTGATCGCCACAGTTGGAGTGTCAAGCCACGGCGTCATGGGGAATGCCCCGGCGACCATCCCCTTCAATCATAAGTACCATCTTGAGGACGTGGGCGCCGACTGCGCCACGTGCCATAAGCAGGCGAGTTCGGCGACCAGTGCGGCGACGATGCTTTTGCCGAAGCTCCAGGATTGCTACGCCTGCCACGAGGCGGCCAATGAGAAGTGGCCGACTCCGGCCGACACCGCAGCGCCCTGGCCGGCTCCGCGCACCGATCTGAACTTCGACCATTCCAAGCACATTGCCCTGGGACTGGATTGCGTGACCTGCCACAGCGAGGTGAAGAAGGCGGAGAAATCCCCTTCACACGCGCTGCCCGCGATGTCACTGTGCATCGATTGCCACACCAAGCGGGAAGTGGCCACAAGTTGCAACACCTGCCACACGCAGGTTGCCCTCTTGCGTCCGAAAGATCATGGCCCCGATTGGATCGTCGATCATCCCGAGGTTGCGCGCGGCGACGCCGGCACGTGCGAGAACTGCCACACGCAAACCTATTGCTCCGAGTGCCATGAAGGCGCAGCGTTGGGGATGAATATCAAGAACCTGAAAGACGCTCCCGTCGAGAAGATCGGCCCGTTGAGTGCGTCGCTGGATGGGGCCAAGCCGTTGATTTTAGAGCGCGCCCACGATCTCAATTACCGTTACACGCATGGCGCGGATGTGCGGGCCAAGACAACCGATTGCGCGCAGTGCCACGAGGCGGAGACCTTCTGCAATGCCTGCCACCGTCCGGAGAATGACGCGTCGCGGATTCGGCCGGTCTGGCACGACCTGGCGGACTTCAAATTCTATAAGCACGCCGACTACGCAAGGCGCGATATCGAGGTTTGTGCCGGCTGCCATGATCCATCCGGCGCCGATCCGTCGTGCCTGCAGTGCCATCGCACAACCCGTTCACCACACCCGGACGGATTCATGAGGGATGTGAAGGGCTCATGGCATGACGACGACAACGCCGTCTGCTTTGTCTGCCACGACGCGGGCACTCGTTCGCCCGGCGTCGGTTTCTGCGGCAAGTGCCATGGACGGAATCCCAATTGAGGTGGAGGGAGCAGGTGAATTGTCACAGATTTGACGTGGACCTGATTGCCAGTTGCAGGGATGCCGAATTGTAGCAATGAGAACAGCCTACGGCGCGAGACCGGCGCACGAGGCCTTGGACATGAGAGGAGTTAGGCATGAAACGATGGGTAAGAGCGCTGGCCCCAGTCGCTATCGCCGGGATGCTGGCCGCACTCGCCAGTTGCAAGGGTGACGCCGGGCCGCAGGGACCTGCGGGCACGGCCACGTGCATGCACTGCCACACCGACGATGCGCTCGTGGGATTGGATTCCGCCGCGGCACTCCAGTACTTCCTGCTGCCCTACGAGACCCAGTTTGCGGTCTCACGGCACGCGTTGAGCGACACCTATTTGCGGCGTGGTTCGGAGGCCGATCCGTCCTGCGGACGTTGCCACACGACGGAGGGATTCCAGTACTACATCGCCACCGGTGACAACAACTTCTTCGAGGCGTCGTCGCACATCAGTTGCTTCGCTTGTCACGCGCCGCACACGAACGAGGACTTCAGTCTGCGCAAGCAGGGGCCGACTGCGGAATTCATGGGAGCCCCGTACGATAAGGAAGAGAGCAACACCTGCGCGGTCTGCCACCAGGCGCGGCTGCCGGATCCGCCGATCGAATCGGCGACGGTCATCACCTCGTCGCGTTGGGGGCCGCATCATGGTCCGCAATCGAATATCCTCGGCGGCAGTGGCGCGTATGTTCTGCCCGGGGTTGTCTATGACAACCAGGCGGCGCACAACATCGGCATCTCGAATGGTTGCGTGAACTGCCATATGGCGGCGCTCCCGCTCAACAACGTCGCCGGTGGTCACAGCTTCGCGATTACTTACACCGGCACATCGGGCGATGTGGTCAATTCCAGCGGTTGCACCTGCCATAACTGGACCGATGCGCAGGCAACCAACGAAGTCAATACTCTTCAGACGGAGTTCGGCGACAGTCTCAGCGCGCTCGGCGACATGCTAGTTGCCAAGGGCTGGTTGAACGCCGCCAAGAATGCGGTGACCACGAATGCCGCAGCGCCGACGACGCCGCAAACCCGTGGCATCGTTTACAACTACCTGATGCTCTTGGAAGACAAGAGCGGCAGCGTGCACAATCCCAGATACGCGATGTCGATTGTGCGGGCCGCCATGGCGTACCTGCGAACGTTGACCGTTGCTGGTCTGTAACTGCTTTGCACGAATCGTTCGAAACGGGCCGCGATGAGCGGCCCGTTTTCTATTTGGATGTGTGGTGTCAAAGACTCGCGGAGCGGGTTGACAAAAGAGGGCAAATGCGGGTAGCTTTCGCGGTCCTGACGGGCGATGCGATACGCAAATGAGCCCGAGGAGTCAAACGAATGGTATTGAAGCGGCTCACATCGAATTTCATCAGTTTCGCCGGACTCTTGATCACCAGCGTTTCGCTGGTTTTCATCGTCCTCATCCTGATTGCTGCCTGGCTGGGTTTCGAATCGAACCCCTATGTCGGCGTCGTCGCCTTCCTGATCCTTCCGGGTTTTGCCCTGTTTGGGCTTGTCATGATGCCGCTCGGCAAGGCATGGGAACGTCGGCGTGCCGGCCACCCAATGGGGCTGATCCGTCTGGAGATCGACCTTGAGAAGCCGCGTACCCGTCGCCGGATCATGACGGTTGTGATTGTTGCCAGCGTCCTGTTCGCGGTGTTGGGGGCGACGACCTACCAGAGTGTTCGGTTCATGGATACGACCACGTTTTGCGGCGAAGTCTGCCATTCGGTGATGCAGCCGGAGTTGACGTCGTATCGCCACTCCCCCCATGCGCGTGTGCCCTGCGTCGAGTGCCACATCGGCGAGGGCGCGGATTGGTATGTCAAATCGAAGCTGTCCGGCATCGGCCAGGTGATTGCGGTCACGTTTAACACCTACGACCGGCCCATCCCGACGCCGGTCCAGAATCTGCGTCCCGCGCGTGAGACCTGCGAGAAATGCCATTGGCCCGAGGAATTTCACAGCTACAAACTGGTTGTGAAGTCGCATTTCCAGGAAGACTCGGCGAACACGCTCTTGAAAAATGTCCTGCTGATGAAGGTGGGCGGAGGCAGCGCCAAGAGCGGCGGCACTGAGGGCATTCACTGGCACATGAACATCAAGAACAAAATCGAGTACGTCGCTTTGGATCGGACCCGCGATACGATCGGCTATGTCAAGATGACCGACCTGGAGGGCCGCAGCACGGAGTTCGTCGCGAAAGACCTGCCGTACACGATCGATCAGCTCCGCGCGATGCCGCGCCGCACGATGGACTGTATGGATTGCCACAGCCGTCCCTCGCACGTCTTCGAAGTCCCGGAGGTGGCGGTCGATGAAGCCTTGGTGACCACCGACTTGCCGACGGATCTGCCGTTTATTCGCCGCGAGGGCGTGCGCATTCTTAAGCAGGATTATCCCAGCCGTGACGATGCGGTTCGCGATATCCGCGTCGCGCTGCGGAGCTTCTATCACGATCAGTACCCGGAGTTGGCGGTCTCGCAAGCCGACAAAATCGACAAAGCGGCCGATCAACTGGGGCAGATCTATCTGCGGAACGTCTTCCCCGAGATGAAGATCACTTGGGGGACCTACCGGAACTTCATCGGGCACACCTACACGAACGGTTGCTTCCGGTGTCACGATGAGGAGCATGTCTCACCGGAAGGGCGGACGATCTCCCAAGACTGCAACGCCTGCCACGAGGTGTTGGCGTTTGAAGAGGCTAACCCTAAGCCGGTCTTAGACAGTCTGCCCCGTCGTTGAACAGCGACCGGCCCGCGGCCGGTCAATTCTGACAAAATTGCCCCTCTAGGCCGCCCCAACTGTCAGGGATTGGCCCGGTTGCGTTGACAATCAGGACATACGCACGTAGGATTCATGTGCCGGGACTCACAAGCTCGACACGGTGCACTGGAGGCCTCGATGCGTAAGAGCGACGATCAAAAGACAGATGTCCAGCGAACCAGGAGAGGGAACGGCCCGCGCGTGCTTATTGCTGTGCTGGTTTCGATCTTCTGTCTTTGGTCACCTGCCGATGGATTGGCGGACAACAGCGTCTGCGTCGGCTGCCACGGCGACCGGTCTACGTTTGAGGACCTCGGCGCCCGCGCCGATTCGCTGGTCGTGACGCAGCAGGCGCTCGAGCATTCCATCCACTCCGGACTCGATTGCATCTCCTGCCACGCCGATCTCAGTGGCGTAGCGGATTTCCCGCACGCCGAGAAGCTTGCCTCGGTGAATTGCGGTGCCTGTCATGAGGCAGAGACGGCCGCCTATAAGACACATGGGCGGCTGGATGTGGGGAAGGGCGCGGATATCCCCCATTGCGCCAGTTGCCACGGGACGCACGACATTCTCCCGGCGTCGGATCGCAACTCTGCCGTTAACCCTCTCAACCTGCCCCACACCTGCGGCCATTGTCACGAAGACCTGGACTTGGTCAAGAAGCACGACATCCCGATGGAGAACCCGGTCGAGGTGTTCGAGAGCAGCGTGCACGGGAAAGCCTCCACGGCCGGCGTGCATTTGGCCGCCACTTGCAACGACTGTCATTCTTCGGCCGGAACCGCGCACCGCATTCTTCCGGCGGGAAACGCCGAATCGTCGATCAATCACTTCAACATTCCGAAGACCTGCGGGAAGTGTCACCACAACATCGAGCAGGACTATTGGGAAGGTATCCACGGCCAATTGACGGCGCGTGGCGAGACCGATTCTCCCGTCTGCACCGATTGCCACGGCGAGCACGGCATTCTCTCACCCGATGATCCGCGTTCACCCGTTAGCCCCAGCCGTGTGGCCGAGGCCACGTGCGCGCCGTGCCACGAATCGGCGCGCTTGAATGAGAAGTATGGTGTGCCGACGGGACGGTTGAAGTCCTATGTCGACAGTTACCACGGCCTGAAGAGTCGCGCCGGGGACATCTCCGTGGCCAATTGCGCCTCCTGCCACGGCGCGCATCGCATCCTGCCATCGAGTGATACCACCTCATCGATCAATCAGCACAATCTGCAAAAGACATGCGGGCACTGCCATCCGGCGATCACGGTGGCGGCCGCGAGCGCGCCGATCCACGGGACCCCGGGCGTGAGCCGGACCTTCGCGGCGCGCGTGGTCGAGCGCATCTACATCTTCACGATCATCGTGGTTATTGGCGGAATGATTCTGCACTGGCTCGTCGACTTGCGCAAACAGATCCACCTGGTCAACCTCCGCAAGCAAATCACGCGCATGAACTTTAACGAGGTGTGGCAGCACACGTTCTTGATGGTCACGTTCATCACGCTGGTGTTGACTGGATTCGCGCTGCGCTTCTCCGAGGCTTGGTGGGCCAAGCTTCTGTTCGGGTGGGAAGGTGGCTTCCCGTTACGCGGGGTCATCCATCGCGTCGCCGCGGTGCTTTTTGTGCTGACGGCGATCTGGCATCTCGCCTATCTGGCTCGCCCTCGCGGGAGGCAGTTCCTGAAGGAGATGATGCCGCGAAAGCTCGACTTGGCGCAGTTCGGCCAGATGATGGCCTACAATCTCGACCGCCGCCCCGATCGCCCGCATTTCGGCCGCTTCAGCTATGTCGAGAAGGCCGAGTATTGGGCGCTGGTCTGGGGCACAATCATCATGGTGATCTCGGGCGCCTTCATGTGGGAAGAGCATCTTGCGGCGCGGTACTTCCCCAAGGGATTCCTCGATGTCATGCTCGTGATCCACTACTACGAGGCGTGGCTGGCGACTTTGGCCATTCTCATCTGGCACATGTATTCCACGGTCTTCAGTCCGGCGGTGTATCCGATGAACCCGTCATGGTTCACGGGCAAGATGCCGGAGGCGGTGTTTCGGCACGAACACCCGGCCGATCCGAGTCTCTCGCCCAGTTCTGGGACCGAAGGCGAGGCGTTGTCTCACGATGCTCCACCGGATACTGAGTCCGATGGCTCAAACGCTTCCGATGGCTGGGATTAAGCGTGCGTCAGCGGTTTGGCATCGTCATTTTGCTTCTTGCCCTCGTGCTTGCACCACGGGTTGCCGGGGCGCAGACAAACGACGATTGCCTGATGTGCCATGCCGATCCGTCGTTGACGGCCCAACGGCATGGGAAGACCGTTTCTCTCGAAGTTGATCGCAAGGCCCTGAGTTCATCCGTCCACGGCGGTCTGGAATGCGTGGACTGCCACGCGGACTTAGCGGGGAAAGAGCTGCCACACAGTACGCCTCTGGCTCCACCCAACTGCAAGGGCTGCCATCAGGATATCGCAGCGATCTATGACAACAGCATCCATGGCAAGCTGGCCGCCCAAGGCGCGAGCCTGGCGCCCCGCTGCTGGGATTGCCACGGATCACACGACATCACCGGGCCGGAGTCGCCGACTTCACGCATCACCAAGTTCAACATCCCGTTCATGTGCGGGCGTTGCCACAAAGAGGGAACGCCCGTGTCGCAGACGTATGATATTTCGCAGGATTCCATCCTCACCCATTACTCGTTCGGGGCTCACGGAATCGGTCTCTACCAGAAGGGGCTGACGGTGGTGGCGGTCTGCACCGATTGCCACACAGCCCATAATGTCCTTCCGCACACCGATCCCAATTCCAGCATCTCGCGCGACCGGATTGCCTCGACCTGCCAGAAATGCCACGGGCGCATCGAGGACGTGCACGCAAAGGTGATTCGCGGGGAGCTATGGGAAAAGGAACCGCACAAGATTCCGGTCTGCATCGACTGCCATGAGCCACACCGGACCCGCGGGCTGGTCTACGAAGAGGCGTTGAACGATCGAGTGTGCATGTCGTGCCACGCGGCGCACGATATCAAGACCATCCGCGATGGGAAAGAATACTCGCTCTTTGTCGACTCGATCGAAGTGAACGGATCGGTGCACCGGCGGGCCGGGGTCACGTGCACGCAGTGCCACACGGGGGCAACGCCACAGGCGAAGGATCGCCCGTGCGTGACCGTCACCAGCCGCGTCGATTGCGGGATCTGCCACGCCGGTGTGGACTCGCTCTATCAGACCAGCACCCATGGGATGCTATCCGATCGCGCGGATCCAAACGCGCCCACATGCGAGGACTGCCACGGCGTTCATGGCATCAAGGACCGCAAGGATCAGTCTTCACCGACGTTCCCGATCAATGTCCCCAATCTGTGCGCCAAGTGCCACCGCGAAGGACAGAAGGCCGCGTTGCGCTACACGGGCACGCAGCACGACATCATTCCGAATTACTCGGAGAGCATTCACGGGAAGGGTCTTCTGCAGAGCGGGTTGGTGGTGACGGCCATGTGCACGGACTGTCACACCGCACATCATGTCCTGCCGCGCGACAACCCCGAATCGAGCGTCAATCACGCCAACGTGCCCAAGACCTGCGGGCGCTGTCACAATGGGATCTTCGAGCAATTCAGCCGCAGTGTGCATTCCGTGACCGTGACCAAGACCGACCAGCCTCTGCCGGTTTGCATCGATTGCCACAACTCGCATACGATTCGCCGGACCGGCGAGGAAGGATTCAAGCTCGACATCGTTAACCAGTGCGGGAAGTGCCATGCCGATGTCACGAGCACGTATTTCGAGACGATTCATGGGAAGGTGTCGAAGCTGGGGTACACGGTGGCGGCGAAGTGCTACGACTGCCACGGCGCTCACGACATCTTGCCGCCCAGCGATCCGTTATCGCACCTATCGCGCGCGAACATCGTCAAGACCTGCGCCCAATGCCACCCGGAGTCGCACCGCCAGTTTGCCGGGTACCTGACTCATGCCACACATCATGACCGGCGCAAGTACCCGATCCTCTACTACACATTTTGGTTCATGAGCACACTTCTGATCGGGACGCTGACGCTGGCCGGTGTGCACACGGTCATGTGGCTGCCGCGCTCGTTCCAGATGATGCGGCAACACCGCAAGATCGAGCATCAGCCGCGTCGCTTGGAGTTCAAGCGGTTCAGCCGCCGGCAACGGCAGATGCACATCCTGGTCATCATCAGCTTCCTGGGTCTGGCGTTGACGGGTATGACTCTGAAGTTCTCATACCTTGGATGGGCGAAATTCCTCTCCCATCTGTTGGGTGGATATGAGTCCGCGGGTTTCATCCACCGCGTCTGTGCCATCATCACCTTCTTCTATTTCTTCTGGCATGTCTCTGATGTCGTACGGAAGAAGAGAGCAAGCGGCAAGAGCTGGCGGCGATTCTTCCTCGACCCCAATTCCATGCTGCCCAATCGGCAGGATTGGGTTGACTTGAAGGGAACAGTGAAGTGGTTCGTCGGACTGGGCCCGCGTCCGCGGTACGGCCGCTGGACCTACTGGGAGAAGTTCGACTATTTCGCGGTCTTCTGGGGCGTCGTGGTCATCGGCTCGACCGGGTTATTGCTCTGGTTTCCCGAGTTCTTCACCCGCCTGCTGCCAGGCTGGATGATCAACGTGGCGACGATAGTCCATTCCGACGAGGCTCTGCTGGCGATCGGCTTCATTTTCACCGTGCACTTCTTCAACACGCACTTCCGTCCGGACAAATTTCCGATGGACACGGTCATCTTCACAGGGCGTGTCCCGATCCACGAGATGCGGTCGGATCGTCCGCGGGAGTTCGAAGAACTGCTCCGCACCAGGCAGCTCAAGGAGCACCTCGACGAGCCTCTGCCGCCGATGGTTGTCCGCGGCATGCGTGTGTTTGGCTGGGTCGCCCTGTCGATTGGCTTGGGACTGATCCTGCTGATCATCTGGGCCGAAGTCTTCGGCTACCGGTAGACCTCTCCGACAATCCGGGCGCACTACCAATCCGCGAGGGCGCGGGAATATCCCGCACGTTCGCGGGTAAGCCATGTGAACATCCCCGGGAATTGGATCATCACAATTGCAGAAGGAGGGAGCAAGCGATGAGACGTCTCGTGCTGATTACGCTTTGCGCCGTCATCCTTCCGGCTTCCCTCACCCGGTCGGAGCAGCGCACCATCACCGTCACAGGCTTTGCGATCCACGAATTCCCTGCCGATTGGATTCACCTGACTCTCACGGTGAAGCTGGAGGGGAAGATCGGGAAGCACCTGACGGCGGCCATGAACGCCAAGGCGGACAGCGCCAAAGCGTGGTTGAAATCACTCGGTCCGGATGCGTGCAGCTTGTCGGTTTCCCGCATCGGTCACTGGAACGAGTACCCATGTGAAGAAGGACGCAATCCGCGGCCGCGCACCGGACTGTCCTGCTATCTCAATGTGTGGCTTTCGGGAAGAGTGGCGTGTGACCAGGCGCTGCAAAAGTACGGCTCCGTCGCGGAATACTCGTTGCAGGTGTTGGAGCGGGGCCTCCGCGATGACACCGCAGCCGTGCGTGAGGTCTCCGTTCTGGCGCTAAATGACGCCCGCGCACAAGCGGCCACCGCAGCTGAGGTGATGGGGATGACACTCGCCGAGCCCCTCTCCGTCAAGCTGAACCCAATTTCGGAGATACAAGAGCCGAATGGATATGGGGTTGTGGCATCGTGTTGGGGGCGTGACAGCTTCTATTCGCGCGGGCAAGTCCCCGGCGCCAGTGGTAGATTCGTCTCGCCCGCGGTCATCCGCCGAGCCGTTGCCCTGATCACGTACGCCGTTCAGTGAGGCAGTGGTCATCACATCTTTACCGCCTTCAGCGAGAACATGAGCGGGAGGCGCCCATCGTGCTCGGCAAGGCGCCACTGTCGTGGGGCGGTCTCGGTCATCCCGGCGAAGCAGGATGTGATCGAGTAGGGAAACTCGTTGAAATGCTCGATGCGCAGGCCGGCAGCGATGAGCGAGTTGAGGATATCGCTAATGCTGTGCGGCCATTCGTAGCTGTCATGATGGAAATCGGCAGCCGGGTCGGCATAGGACCCGTGTTCGTGAAAACAGAGCGGCCGATCCTGGCGAAAGTAGGGGTGCATCAGCTCGACAGCTCCTGAGTCGCCGTGGGCATCGAAGGCGTTCGCCATCGGGTGAAATTCGACGATGTGGAATCTTCCCCCTGGCTTGAGGTAATGCGCGACGAGCTTGCCCCACGGCGCGAGGTCCGGGAGCCAGCAGAGGACACCGTACGATGTAATGACAATATCGAAGCGTTGGTCGAGGTGATTGGGCAAGTCGAACAGATCACACTGGATGAATTGCGCCTCGAGGCCGCATTCTATAGCCAGCGCCTTTGCGGTTTCGATAGCGCGGCCAGAGAAGTCCACACCAGTGACCGTCGCCCCGAGCCGGGCCCACGAGAGCGTATCCAAACCGAAGTGGCATTGCAGGTGCAAGAGTGATTTCCCCCGCACATCGCCGACCTCCTCCAACTCGATCGGCTTGAGGGCCGACGCGCCCCGGCGAAACTCCTCGACACGATAGGACGGCGCCTTCGAGTTGATCTCGGCCCAGCCGTCCCAGAGGGAGCGATTGGTGGCCAGATGGCGGTTGGTCTCATCACTAGAGTTTGGCATCTTGATCTCCACGGATCGTCGGCGCGAACGATAGGCATACTGGATGCGCGGAACAAGATGCAGTCGCAGGAGTGGCGATGAAGATACTCATGACCGGCGCGAGAGGTTTTCTGGGGTCCAAGCTGTCGGCGTCACTCACGGATGCCGGGCACGAGGCGATCGGACTGACGCGGGGCACCGCCACGAATCCTCCGTCCGCGACTTGGGATCCTGCCTCGGGGGCAATCGCTTCGGGCGCGGTTGCCGGCGCCGAGGCCGTTATTCATTTGGCGGGCGAGAATCTGGGCGCGGGGCGATGGACTACCAATCGCAAACGGCGTTTCTGGGACAGTCGCGTCGGGCCGACAGACAAACTGAGCCAATTCCTGGCACAGCAGGAAAAACCACCGAGAATCCTCGTTGTTGCCTCCGCGATTGGATTCTACGGGGATCGCGGTGAGGAATGGCTGGCTGAATCTTCCAGCCGCGGATCTGGTTTTCTCGCGGAATTGGTGGACGCGTGGGAGCGGGCCTCCCAACCGGCCGCCAGTGCGGGGATTCGCGTGGTGCAAATGCGATTCGGGTTAATCCTGTCGTCGGACGGTGGAGCGCTGGGGCGAATGCTGCTTCCATTCCGGCTGGGGCTTGGTGGAGCGATGGGTTCGGGCAGTCAGTATTGGAGTTGGGTCGGGATTGATGATGTGATCGGGGCCGTTCATCATGCCCTCAAGACGAATGCCCTTTCCGGTCCGGTCAATGTTGTGGCGCCCAATCCCGTGACTCAGCGTGAGTTTTCGCGGGTGCTTGCTCGCGTGCTGCATCGCCCTGCGTTTTTCGGCACGCCGAGTTGGGTGTTACGAATCGCGTTGGGAGAGATGGCGGATGAGATGCTGTTGTCGTCGGCGCGCGTCCGGCCCGCCAAGCTTATGGCATCAGGGCATGTGTTTCGCGACGATGGACTCGCCAGCTGTCTGCAGCGCTTGTTAACAGCGCGCCAGACTCGGCTAGCTCAGACCGCCTGAGGCCGATCGATTCGTTGGTAGAGCATTCCTCCCGCATACATTGTCACACCGAGGACCACTAGGCACCCGATCCGTACCAGGGGACCCGCTTCGGACAAATCGAAGAGGAGGACCTTGGCAGCGAACGCGGCAAAGACGACAAGGGCCGAGCGCCCCAAGCGGCGATCCCCGGTCAGCATCGACACTACAAGTGCTGCCACTGCCAGAAGCCCCCAGGCAATGGAAACAACGAGTCGGCTCTCGGAGGCGTGGACGATGCCGGCGAGCACGCCCAGGTGGGCCAAGTAAAGAGCCGCATTGGTAGGCCAGCGGAAGCCCTCCTGCTTTTGCGTGAGCCAATAGGCGACGTACAGAGTCCCCGCGTACAGCCAGATCAACAGGCGCCAGCCCACCACATGTTCGATGTCAAAACCCGTGACGAGTCGAGTGTATCCGAGGAATGCGGCAAGAAGCACCGCGAGAGACAGGGGCCAGAATCGCCGCAAGATGGGGTGTCTGGCTCCGAGGGCGGCAACCGCCAGCAGCGCGCCGAGTCCGGCCAGCTCCCGCCACCCCGAGGGGATCAGCTCCATGTATCCAGCATGGAAAAGAGCAATGGCAGTGTACATCGTAACGATCAGTTCGCCGGCGCGTGATTTTTCCGGCAGGCGAAACCTTGCGATCAGATACGCCGCCAATAAGGGAACTGCACTTACAATTGCCAGCCAGGGCGCAAAACTTGGAATCTCGGCGGACATCAGGCCATATTCGGTCGCATAGAAGAACAGAAGGGGCGGGAGATGTAAGACTGATTCGTGCTCCTCAAGCGGTTTCCGATGGGCGACTGAATACCAGACGGTCGCCGCCAGAAAGAGGAGGAACTGCACCGCTTGAAAGGTTGCCGCGGGGATCCAATCGGCCCTTGCCCCGGATCGCCACGTTGCATCAAAGACGATGAAAGCGAGGTAGGCGGATAGAAGATACACGGTCCGCCATCGGGCGCGAATCGCGTAGATACAGAACAACAAATCCCACGCGCCAAAATAGATAATAAGATCAAGCGGCCGTGCCGCCAGAATGTGAAGAAGGTACGGCCCCGTGTAAGAGCCAATGACGGCGAAGAATGTGTACAACTCATTCTTGTAGAACTCGCGAAGTGCCAGCGCGATCAGGCAGATTGCAATGACACCGACGGCGGCAGTGGGCGCGGTGATCAGCTTGTGGTATAGGTGAGCACCATAAACTGTGAGGAAGAGAACCGCCACGCCGCCGGCGGGGAGTAGGCTCCCGTAGCGTCGGAAGCTGTCGCGCATCAACAGTCCCGTCACGATAAGACCAACCCCGAACGTCCCGGCCATCGCGACCTGCCGTTCCGGAGTCAGGAATCCTGAATCGATGGCCAGTCGAATCAAATAGGCGGCCGCCAACACCAGCGCCGCCACGCCGCCCCAGCCCAACACCGTCGTGGCCGAAAACCCCGTGCCGCCCGCGGATCGAGGAGCCACGGACTCGAGGGTAAGTGAGGGGAGCGCTGTTGGCCCCAGGGCTGGCACTGGTTTTGGAGTTGGAGTAGGCGGAGGAGCCGCTACTCCCAGCCGGGACTCAAGGTTGGCTAGGCGTTCTTCAATCCGCTGAAGGCGGCCTTCCTGATTATCGGGCATGTTGTCCTCCACCTGCTACCGGGCAGAAGAAATCACGAACGGGCCGATGCGCAAGATCACATTGGCGACACGACTTGATGGAACAGAGAATCGCAGCACCCGCGCGTGCGTGTATCAGAGCCTGCTCTCAGAAGATCAACCGCGCACCAAAGCGTATCTGGCGCGGGATGTCGTAGTGCGACGGGTCGTTCTCGCGCAGTTGATATTTCTGTTCGCCGTTCAGAAGCGATGAATCGATGATATTCGCGTTCTGCTGGATGAATGCCTGGCCATCGGGTGTCTCGAGCCAGCCGGTGTTGTTGGCTTCGCCCGTACCCTGGTAGACATCAACCACGTTAGCGCGATCGAGGATGTTGATTCCCCACAGGTAGAAATCCAATCGGGTCCCGAAAGCGAAAATTTCCTTGTCAATGCGCAGATCGAGCCGTGCCGTCCAGGGAGTGCGCTCCGACAACGCTGCACCATTGGGCGCCGGGCTTATTCTCCCGAGCGTCACCTCGTTGTAGACGGCAACGGGTGTGTATGGAAAGCCCGACCCCACGGCGAGAATAGCGCTGATGCCCGCATTTTCGAACGGGCGCCAGTTGCCGAGCGATGGCCCAGCGCCACCTCCGGTGCGCGCGTCAGCGGCCAGCGTGATCTTGTGCTTCTGGTCCCATTCAGCGGGTCCGAAATATGGGACTGGCGGCACATACACCCAGGAGATGTTTTCTGGACCACCGGGTGTGTACTTGCGGTCGGTAGTCGTATAGGTGTAACTCGCGAGACAAGAAATGCCTCGATGAGGCATCAGGCGCGCGTTGATTTCCAGGCCGCGCGAGGCGTAATCATGGCCGTTGGTGAGTATCTCGAACGAATTCGGCAATGCCGGCTGGGTGATCACGTCGATCGGATTGCGTATATCGCGGCGGAACCAGGTCGCGTCGAGACGCAGATCCTCGTGTGGTCTGAACTCGACACCAAGATCGTACTGCTCGGTCCGTGTCGGCTCGAGGGCTGCATTTCCGAAGGGATAGGAATAGCTGCCGGTGCGGATCTTGTATTCGAGGAACTTGAAGTTTGAGTAGATGTCCTCGAAGGCTGGGCGCTGGAGATAGTGGCCGTATGACGCGTGGAGGGTGGCGTTGTCGGAGGCGGGATAGGAGACCGCGACGCGCGGCGAGATGCGGCCGTAGGATTTGCGTTTCTTCAGTTCGTCGGGCGACAGCACCTGCGCTTGTTGGCGGATGTAATCGCGCTGCGCGTCTGTTAGCCCATGCGCGGTATCGGCGTAGGTGGCGCCGTCGAACGGATCCAATGGGTTGGTGAGGCTGAGAAGTTCATGGGCGTCATAATCGAAGAAATCGTAACGAACGCCCGCATCGATGGTGAATTCGTCGATGGTTGTCTGGTCTGAGATGTAGGCGGCACTGAAGAACGGGTGCTTGACCCCGTTGGGCGAAGACCCAGCCTCTTCTTGACCCAGGACATTGTATCCGTATCGGTCCATATCGTCAAAGCCGCCCTCGATTCCCTTATAGATGTTCACAGGGAACAGATTGTGGTAGCTGCGGACTCCGTAGCTCTCGAATTGGTAGCCGAGACGAACGGAGTGCGTCGTATTCGCGATGTCGATGTTGTTTTCGAATTCGAAGCGGCCGGAGAGCTCCGTTGTCTTCTGGATGATGAAATCGTCCCACACATTGCCTTCATCGCCGCGAATGACAAAGGATCGAGTGGTGCTGTCCCCGTTCGGTAAGGGGACGACCAGGAGCGACTCCACGACGGGTGTGTGGTTCACGACATGGTGTCCGACCTGCAGACTGTCCTCGTCGAGATTCATGTCGTCCCAGCTATAGAACAGTTGGGTCTGATCATATTTCCCATTTCCACCCGGCCGCCCGTAGCTCCAGACATCGTCGAAGTAGGTCCCATCTCCCTGGCGATGCTTGCTCGATGTCCAGACAAGTTCGCCCGTTGTTTTTCCGATGTGCCCAAGTCCGAAGCCGAGTGTTGTCCAGATCGAGTAGTTCTCATCGACGCCGCGCGGCGCATGAACAGCATCGAACATGTAGGCGCGCGGTGTGTATTTCCAATCCTGGTAGGAGCCGCGTGTGCCGACGCCGGCTTTGAACCGCTCGCTGGCGCGCCAGTTGAGCTTGCCCTGCCACGTGCCGAGCCAATTCCAATCCTCCATCCCTCCCGGGTTGCGATTTCCGTAAGTGCGGTACTCTCCGGCGGTGGCGACAGTGAGCCGGTCTGAGCCCTTTGCTAAAGGACCGGCCAGATCGAGGGCGTAGAGATTGTAGTCGGAGTTGGTGCCATGGAAGTTATCGGTGCTGGTTTCGACAGAGCCATTCCATGCGGAGCCGTCCTCGCGTGTGGTGATCTCACCCATTCCGGCGGCGAAGCCGCCGTAGGCAGGAGAGATGTAGCTCGAGTGCAATCGGGCCTGCTCAATGACGTTGTGGCTGATGGCGGGGATGGGATATCCCGTGAACGGGTCGACTTGCGCCTGACCGTCGACGAAGTAGGCCGCTTCATTGGCCGCGTTCCCGCGGATGTGCAAGGGGGCGCCGTAGTACCGTTGCACGGTTCCGGGGAATAACCCAAAGTAATCCTCGAAACCGCGGGCCGGCCATTGGGTGGGGAAAGTGTCCTGTCGCAGCAGGGCCTCGAAGAGTTCGCGCACCTGTGAGGCATTCGCAGCGGCATTCAGCTTGGCCAGACGGAACGATCGGGGGCCGGCTCGCCGGTCTTCTCATTGAACCACTGACGCGATTCATACCCGTGTGCCTTGACGACAATCGTATAGCCACCGTCGGCAATGTCGAGGAAGACAAAGTGCCCATCGGCATCACTGTGCACGGAACGGCCCAACTCCTTAATCTTGGCGGTCGCGAACTGAATCGGCTGTCCGGTCACTTCGTCCGTGACAATACCGGCCAGTGTCGCGGCAATGACGGAGCGCTGCCGGCGAGAAGGGAAACGAACACGATTCCCCCAGCCAGGCGGGCAATGAGACGCATCGTCGGTCCTTTCGTTAGCGGACCAAGACCATCAAGTGTGTCTGTGTGGAATGCTCTGTGCGTAGACGGGCGACATAGATTCCCGACGCTGCCACAGCGCCGCCCTCAGTCTTTCCGTCCCACGCAAGGGTATGAAGTCCCGCCGGCAGGGACGCGTAAATCACATTCCGGACTGGGTGGCCTAGTATGTCGAAAATTGACAGATCGGCATGTCCCGCCGCGGCCTGTTCCCAACGGATGATTGTGCCCGCGTTGAAGGGGTTGGGATAGTTCTCCAGCAGTTGGAAGGACTTAGGAGGGCCGGATGAATTATCTCCGCTTTGAGTCAAAGCCGCCAGCAGGGCCGCGCGCGCTTCGGCGGTACCCTGGTTGCAGTTGATGAGAGCGCGAGCGAGGGCTGCACGCACGTCGCCATCAAGCGCTGACAGGGCGTCGATCCTGGTCGCAGATGATCGCTTCCCCAGCTCGGTGTGCTCGAAGAATTCGAGAATCGTGCAAATGTCGAGACTGTCAACGACGCCATTGCCATCGCAATCGGCAAAGGTGGCTCCGCGCGGATCCCATGGTGTCGCCGGCTCCACTGTCCAGGCGTTGAAGCTGCGGGACCGGCCCGGCCCCTGCATGAGCCAGTAGTTGCCCAAGGGCAGGATGTCGCGCTCGTCGACGGCACCATCATCGTTGGCGTCGCCGGGATACACGCCCGGGCTGGTTGTGATCCAGTAGTTGTAATCGTCGGCGGGCGAACCCTCCGAGACACCGTCGCGATTCCCATCCAGGCCCGCGCCGTCAGGGCCTGTCATAGTCCCCGGGAGGGCAAATGACAACGAATCATCGTCTGGCCAAGGCGTGGTCAGGACTAAACTCAATCGTGTGCTCTGGCGGACTTGGGTCAGATGCCCCTCAAGCGTGCCAAAGCGCCGTGAATGCACGGGGATGATCGCGGGTATCGTCGAATCAATCAGCACTCTCGAGATAAACAGGGCGATTCCCGGAAATTGCGGCCAGGGGATATCGTGAGCGCCGTTTGCCGGGTTGGTTTCGGCGACGAACGGCGGCAGGTCGGTTGCGACCACCGTGATCTGCGCGGACGATGTGTCGAGTCCGCCGAGGCCGTCGGATAACTGGAAGCGCGCGACGTACGTCCCAGGTTGTGTGGGCTGCCAGGAGAATTGGGATGAGATTCCCGTGCTCGGTCCGTCGAGCGGGAGGGATGGAGTCATCGTTGCTCCGCCGGGAAGCGCGTCGAAGACGGACAGGTGAATCGACTGTCCGCTGTCGGGATCCGATCCGGTTACTGTGAAGTTCACCGCAGCCGCCGTGTGAACGGTGAATGGTCCGGGGGGAGTGATCGTGCAGACAGGCGAATTGTTGATCGCGTTGATCTGGACCGTGCAGGTATCCGCGCCGCCGAGGCTGTCGGTGAGGAAGAAGTTGGCGAAGTAAGTCCCCGGCTGCGTCGGGCGCCAACTGAATTGCGACGATACGCCGGTGCGCGGCCCCGCGAGGGGCAGAGCTGGTGTCATGGAGGCGCCGGCGGGCAGATTCCCCAATGCAGAGAGGTAAATCGTCTGGCCACTATCCGGATCGGTGCCGGTGACAGTGAAACCAACCAACGTGTTTACCGGGCCATTCAGGGGTCCGGCTGGACTCGCGCTGCAAAGGGGGGCGGAGTTGTTTACGATCCCACAGACGAAGCTCTGGCCCTTCAAGAAGACGTCGGAGTCGTAACTGGCATCGCCGGCATCGGCGATTGCGAGTTTGATGTGATTGAGCCCCGGATGAATTTCGGCTTCGGCGACCAGCACAACCGTCAGACCGTCCATCTCCGTGTTGATCTGGCAGGAGCTGTCGCCCTGGCAGTTGTCGTTATCGCGGAAGTACTGGCGATTTTCGGATGTGGTGTCGCCGAAGGGGTTGCCGCCATTGACGGAGTTGATGGACACGACCGTTTTGCCGTCGGGGAGCAGCGCGACATTCTTGCCGTTGACGAAGAAGCCGAACACGTCGTTGTACTGGTTGTGCACGAACTCATCGTACTCATCGGAGGCGAACACATACTGAAAACCGATTTTGCGCACCGCCTCGCAGGTGAAATCAAATTCGAGGATGGCAGCATCCTGCGTTTGAAATCCCGGGATGAGGCTGTCCAGGTCGGGATCGCCGGGGCGACCGTTATCGCCGGTGACGCCGCTGTACTGATTGGGCCCGATCACGTGGTTGATTTGGCCGCTCGAGAGAATGATGCCGTTCTCAAATCCGATGATCCCGGTCCCGCCGATAAACGTGCCCAGCGCCGAGTCCGAACCGGTGTAGCGAACATTCGAGATGGCGATGGACTGTGAGCCCAGAAGCGCCGCGATGACATCCTGCACGGTGAGATTCTGACTCAGATCCTGAGTCTGAAGCGCGTCAACTCCAGCCGGTTTGTCGACCGGCTCGCGTCGCGGCACGCTGTTCTGCAAAACCAGAAATGACAGTGCAAGTAGAATTGCTCTTGTCATGATCGGGATTCGATGTCGTGGCGCCAAGAGGTGCTTCCTTTGGTTTGCTGACCGGCTGTGAGATTCACCCGGAACGGTTTGTAAGAAAGATCGCGCGATGGGTCGGCGCAACCGTGGTTCGCGGCTGGCGCAAGCCGTTGTGGGGCAATTGCATGTACCGACTACCCCGCTCCGGCCTATGGAGCGGATCATATCGATGCCAAAAACGGCGCCAGGCCCGGGCTGAGGGCATCAGCTGCAGGCCGCAAAATCCCTCGATCTTTTCTGTCCGGGGGCGTGTTAAACACGCCATGATGCCCCCTGATTTTGACACCATGGATGTCCTGATTTGACACCCCGCAGCCACCCGGTTCACGTAAATTCTGGGTCCACAGAAGCGGCCCGTGCCCTCGGGAAGACGGGTCTCTGAGGCGACAGGAATCGTACCAAACTTCATAGAGGAGGAAGACGCAATGCCAGTCACAGAAGCAAAGCCGGTCCAGACGCACTCACATCGGTCGTCGGGCATGGCGGGCTACGTGGAGGATTTGTTGGCGCAAGTGAAGGCCAAGAATCCGGCGCAGCCGGAATTTCATCAGGCCGTCATGGAAGTGGCCGAGTCGGTCTCGTTGGTGCTCGAGCGGCACCCGCAATATCGCAAAGCCAAGATTCTCGAACGCATCATCGAGCCGGAACGCGTACTGATGTTCCGCGTGCCGTGGGTCGATGACAAGGGCGAAATCCAAATCAATCGCGGTTTCCGTATCGAGATGAACAGCGCCGTTGGCCCATACAAGGGCGGCTTGCGCTTCCACCCGACGGTCAACCTCGGGATTCTCAAGTTTCTCGCCTTTGAGCAGGTGTTCAAGAACAGCCTGACCACGCTTCCCATGGGTGGCGGCAAAGGCGGTTCGGACTTTGATCCGAAGGGCAAAAGCGACAACGAGGTTATGCACTTCTGCCAGTCGTTCATGACCGAGCTGTTCCGTCACATCGGCGCCAACACCGACGTGCCGGCCGGCGACATCGGCGTGGGCGGCCGTGAGATCGGCTTCCTCTTCGGGCAATACAAGAGGCTGCGCAACGAGTTTGTCGGCGTGTTGACCGGCAAGGGGCTGAATTGGGGCGGATCGCTGATTCGTCCGGAAGCCACCGGCTACGGCGCAGTTTATTTCGCGAACTACATGCTCGAGAGCCGCAACGAGAACTTCAAGGGGAAGACCTGCCTCGTCTCCGGATCGGGCAATGTGTCGCAGTACACGATCGAGAAGATCCTCCAGTTGGGCGGCAAGGTGGTCACGGTCTCCGATTCCGACGGTTACATCTACGATCCGGCGGGAATCGACACCAACAAGCTGCACTTCGTCATGGATCTGAAGAACGTTCGCCGCGGCCGCATCAAAGAGTACGCGGAGAAGTACCCGGATAGCACCTACACGAAGACCGATCCCTCCCTGGGTTACAACCCGCTCTGGAATCACCGCGCACAGTGCGCATTCCCGTCGGCGACCCAGAACGAGATCAACGACAAGGACGCCGAGAATCTGCTGAAGAACGGTGTCTATGTCGTGAGCGAAGGCGCCAACATGCCGAGCACGCCGGAGGCGGTCTCGCGTTTCATCGACGCGAAGATTCTCTACGGTCCCGGCAAGGCGGCTAACGCCGGCGGCGTTTCGGTTTCCGGTCTGGAAATGTCGCAGAACAGCCTGCGTCTTTCCTGGACGCGGGAAGAAGTCGACACCCGTCTGCAAGGCATCATGAAGAGCATCCATACGGCGTGCATGGGCGCGGCGAAGGAATACGGTTCGCCGACCAACTACGTCAATGGCGCGAATATCGCCGGCTTCCTCAAAGTCGCCGACGCGATGCTGGATCAGGGCATAGTCTGACATCTTGCACCGACACCAGTCCACAGCAGGGGAGGCCTTCGGGCCTCCCCTGTTTTCGTCTGGCGTGGTCGCGACCTCGAGGGGCCTGTCGAAAGGCTCGCGCCCTTCGGGCGCGTGACAGGCAGGAATGCCTGTCCCCCTATGGAAACACAGTGGGACAGACATTCTTGTCTGTCCCCGGTCGCACAGCGACCCGTGTTCTCAACAGGCCCACGAGAACACGCATTGCACTGACAGAGTTGTTTCGACATCAAATTGCTCCTAACTTCCAGCGCCCTTGAAGGAGGTAAGGTGACATGCGATTACATCTGAGGCGTTGGCTTCTCCTCATTTTGGTGACTGTGGCATGCGTTGCTTCGCAGGCGGCAGCGTCGCCGCGACTCGGCGTAGTCATTGTGGTCGATCAGTTCTCGGCCGATGAGATGACCCGGTATTCCAGTTTGTTCACCGGAGGGTTGGCGCGACTCATGAAGGAGGGCGTGGATTTCACCAATGCCTACCATGACCACGCCTACACCGTAACGGCTGTGGGGCATGCCGCGATTGCAACCGGATGCTACCCCATTCGTAATGGCATCGTCGGGAACAACTGGTACGATCGTACGCAGAAAGCCAAGGACTATAGCACGGAAGACACGACCGTGGCCATCGTCGGTCACTCATCCGGCAAGGGGATGTCGCCCCGCAATCTGCTCGTCCCGGCCCTTGGCGATTGGCTCAAGGCGCAACGGCCCGGCGCCAAGG
>Ga0326726_10000512_pt1 | contig 35976 bp, 30 predicted proteins | sample MHFenrmetagenome_2_FD_207603 | JGI IMG/M metagenome (GOLD analysis project Ga0326726, IMG submission 207603) | Lab enriched peat soil microbial communities from Michigan Hollow, Ithaca, NY, United States - MHF15MN | ecosystem: Environmental > Terrestrial > Soil > Wetlands > Peat | place: USA...
GTCGCCGTGGCCAGCCGAGAGCGCGACATCGATCCTGTCGGCGCCTGCATCGGCGTCAGGGGAAACCGCATCCTGGCCATCTCCAAGGAGCTTCAGGGCGAAAAGGTGGACATCATCTCTTGGTCCCCCGATCTCGTGACCTACGCCAAGGCCGCGCTCAGCCCGGCCAAGGTCGACCGGCTCCAAATCGCCAGCCGGACAGAAAAGGCCATTCTGGCCATCGTCCCCCAGGACCAGCTCTCGCTGGCCATCGGCAAAAAGGGCATCAACGTCAAGTTGGCCTCCCGGCTCGTCGGCTGGAAAATCTCCATCAAACAAGAAGACTCGAATGACTGAACCCATCAAGAAACCCGCCGTCAAGAAATTCGCCAAGGGCGAGGAGCCCAAGGTTCCGGTCGTCAGGGCGGCCCCCCCGCTCAAGCGCGCCGTTCCCAAGCCCGAGGCGGCGGCCCCGGCGAAGCCGGCGCTCCATAAGCCCGTCCCCCACCCGGCTCCTCCTGCCAAGCCCGTTGTCAAGCCGGCTCCGGCCATCGCGGTCAAGCCCGCTCCGCCCCTGAAGCCGTCCGCGACGACCGGGTCGGCCGCCCCCAAGCCGGTCGCGCCGGTTAAACCCAGCGCCCCCGCCCCGGCCAAGCCGGTCACACCGCCGGCGGCTCCCGCGAAGCCGGCCGCGCCCCAACCCGTCCCCCCCAAGCCCGCGGCCGCGCCTCCGGCGCCGGCCCCGAAACCTGTCCAACCCCCGGCTCCGGCGCCCAAGCATGCGGAGCCCGTCAAACGCGAGCCGCCGCCGGCCCAAGCCCCGGCGAAGCCCGCGATTCCCACAAGACCGGGCCATGTCCCCCCTGTCGGGCACAGGCCCGCCGCACCGTTCAGGCCGGCGACGCCGCCGGCGGCGCCATCCCGGCCGGCTGCGGCTCCACAGCCGCCCAAGCCCACCCCGCCGCCGGCCCCCCCGAAGCCGCGGCAGGCGATCGCGTTCCGTGAAGGCTGGCTGGTCAAGGACGCGGCCGAAGCGATGAAGGTCCGGCCCAAGGACCTCCTCGAAAAGCTCGCCGCCAAAGGCTTCGTCGTCGACCTCAACGACTTCGTCGACGCCGAGATCGCCGCGGCCATCGCCAAGGCGACGCATTTCGACGCCGATTTCATCTCGCTCGACCAGGCGATGAAGCGGCTGGCCGAGGCCAGGACATCCGAGCTCGCGCCCCGGTCTCCCGTCGTCACCATCATGGGCCACGTCGACCACGGCAAGACGACCCTTCTCGACGCGATCCGCTCCTCGAACCTCGTCGACAAGGAATCGGGCGGCATCACCCAGCACATCGGCGCCTACCGCGTCGTCGCCAAGAACCGGACCATCACGTTCATCGACACGCCGGGCCACGAGGCCTTCACCCAGCTCCGTTCCCGCGGCGCCAAGGCCACGGACATCGTCGTCCTGGTCGTCGCCGCGGACGACGGGGTGATGCCCCAGACGAAGGAAGCCATCGATCACGCCAAGGCCGCCAACGTCCCGATCATCGTGGCCATCAACAAGGTCGACAAGCCCGACGCCAACGTCGACCGGGTCAAGCAGCAGCTCTCGAAGGAGAACCTCCTGGTCGAGGATTGGGGGGGCAAGACGATCAGCGTCGAGGTCTCGGCCAAGGAGAAGAAGAACATCGGCGATCTCCTCGAGATGATCCTCCTCCTGAGCGACATGCTCGAGCTCAGGGCCAATCCCAAGGTCCCGGCCCAGGGGGTCGTCCTCGAGGCCCGGCTGGACAGCCAGAAGGGGCCCCTCGCGACCGTCATCATCCAGCAGGGCACCCTGCAATCGGGCCAGGCCTTCGTCTCGGGTCTGACCATGGGCCGGGTCCGGGCGATGTTCGACGAGCACGGCCAGGTCCTCAAGAGCGCCGGGCCGTCCATGCCGGTCGAGATCATGGGCTTTTCCGACGTGCCCGTCGCCGGCGACCCGTTCCAGGTCATGGAGGATCCGGACGCGGCCAAGCATGTCGTCGAGTACCGCAAGGTCCGGGACAGGAAGCCCGAGGCGGCCCGCGACAGCGGCGTCACCCTCGACGACCTCTTCAAGAAGATCGAGGGGGGCCAGGCCAAGGAGCTCGCGCTCGTGCTCAAGGCCGACGTCCAGGGCTCGGTCGAGGTCCTTTCCGACGTCGTGCCGCCGCTCGGCACCGAGAAGGTCAAGATCAAGATCGTCCACGCCGCGACCGGCAACATCTCCGAAGCGGACGTCCTCCTCGCCTCCGCCTCCAAGGCCATCGTCATCGGCTACAACGTCAAGCCGGGCCCGAAGATCCTCGACCTGGCCAAGAAGGAAGAGGTCGAGATCCGGACCTACAAGATCATCTACCAGCTCACGGACGACATCAAGAAGGCCGTCATCGGGCTCCTCGAGCCGGTCATCAAGGAGACCTTCCAGGGCCGCGCCGAGGTCCGCAAGGTCTTCCAGATCCCCAAGGTCGGCACGATCGCCGGCTGCTATGTCCAGGACGGCAAGATCACCCGTAACGCCGAGGCCCGGGTCCTGCGCGGCCGCGAAGTCCTCCACCAGGGGCGGATCACGTCCCTCAAGCACCTCAAGGAGAACGTCACCGAGGTCAAGAAGGACTACGAGTGCGGCATCGGCGTCGGCGGCTTCAACGGCTTCCAGCCGGGCGACACCATCGAGGTGTTCATCCGCGAAAAAGTCCAGCCCGTTTAGCGGCGCGGGAGGGTTCCGATGACCGTCGGCGTCCTGACGCTCGACCTGTTCTTTCCCTACGCCCATTCCCTGAAGGACAAGAGGCGCATCCTCCGCGGCTTCAAGGACCGGGCGCGCCGTCACAACGTCGCTCTCGCCGAAATCGACTTCCAGGACCTCTGGCAGAGGGCCCGGATCGGGATCGTCACGGTGAACAGCCAGCCGTCGGTCGTCGAAGACGTCCTCGGCCGCGTCCTCTCCGACGCCCGGAACCTCGAGGAGACCGAGATCGCCGGTCAGGAGATCCGGTATGTCTGAGCGGGGCATACGGACGCGCCGCGTCGCCGAGCTCGTCCAAGCGGAGATCAGCCGGCTCCTGATCAGCGAGTTCCAGGACCAGGCTTCGGGGCTCCTGACCGTGACCCGGGTGGAAATGACCCCCGATCTGCTCACGGCCCGCGTCTTCCTCAGCGTCTTCGGCGCCGGCGATCCGAAGGCCCTCCTCGACCGCATCGAGCGGGCCAAGGGACAGGTCCGGAAGGCCCTTGCCTCCCGGGTCAAGTTAAAGTATAATCCCCAGCTTATTTTCGTCCTGGACCCGGGACCGGAGCATCAGGAGCGGATCGACAAGCTGATCGAGGAGACCAAGAAGCATGGCGGCTGAACCCAAGGCGCTCATCGCCGGGAGGATCAAGGCGTCCAGCCGGATCGCCGTGACGTCGCATCTTCGGCCGGACGGCGATTCTCTCTGCACCGCCCTCGCCCTCGCCGGGATGGGACGGCTCCTGGGCAAGGACGTGGCCATCATCAACCATGATCCGACGCCCCTGCCCTTCTCCGGTTTCCCCGAGCTGGCCGGAGTCCGCATCGGCCAGATCAAGGCGGCGGACTTCGACACGGTCGTCCTGCTCGAATGCGCCGACGTCTCGCGTTCCGGCCAGGAGGGGCTCGACGGGGCGTTCAAGATCAACATCGACCACCACTACTCGAATACGCCCTACGCCGAGATCAATTGGATCGATCCCGAGGCTCCCGCCGTCGGCGAGATGGTCTTCGACCTGAGCGCCTCGCTCGGCGTCCGTCCGACGCCCGAGATCGCCGAATGCCTTTACTGCGCCATCGCCTCCGACACGGGCTCGTTCCAGTTCTCCAATACGACCTCCCGCGCCCTGGCCGCCGCGACAGAGCTGGCCCGCCTCGGCGCCAGCCCCAACGGCGTCGCCGAGAAGCTCTACTACAACAACCGCCCCGAGAAGATCCAGCTCCTCGGACGCGTCCTGTCGACCCTAACCACGAACGGCAAGGGCACGATCGCGGTCATCAGCATGTTCAAGCGCGACACCGAGGCCCTCCATCTCAAGGAAGTCGACACCGAGGACATGACCACCCTGGCCCGGTCCATCAAAGGCGTCGAGATGGTCATGTTCTTCAAGGAGATGGGCCCCGAGACCTTCCGCGTCAGCCTCCGCTCGAAGGGCAGCGCTAACGCCGCCCGGGTGGCCGAGCACTTCGGCGGCGGGGGCCACATCCACGCCTCCGGATTCACCGTCTACGGCCCCTACGATCGCCTCGTCCGCGAGATCCCCGCGACCGTCGAGGCTCTCCTCGACGAGGACCCTCAGGGATCGTCCGGGCCGGCCCGCTGAACGGCGGAACGAGCCCGATGGCGCACGACGGCCTCATCGTCATCGACAAACCCGCCGGCCCGACCTCCCATGACGTCGTCCAGCGCGTCCGCAAGGCGCTGGGCGTGCGGCGCGTCGGCCACGGCGGGACGCTCGATCCCGACGCGACGGGGGTCCTTCTCGTCGCCGCGGGACAGGCGACGCGCTTCTTCCCCTTCCTTTCGAGGGAGGGCAAGGTCTACGAGGGCCGCATCCGACTGGGTTTCGCCACGGATACGCACGATGCCTCCGGACGCCCCATCTCGGAGGAATGCCCCGGCCTGCCCGGTCGCGATGATCTCTCTTTGGCCATGAAGGCCTTCGAAGGGGATATCCTCCAAACGCCGCCGCGATTTTCGGCGAAGAAGATCGCCGGGACGCCTGGCTACAAGCTGGCCCGTGCGGACCGGGAATTCACGCTCGAGCCGGCCGCGGTGACGATCGCCCGCTTCATTCTCCGGGACTACCGGCCGCCCTTCGTCGATTTCGAGGCCGCCTGCTCGGCCGGAACGTACATCAGGTCGCTCGCCCACGACCTGGGACAGCGTCTCGGGTGCGGCGGCCATCTCGCCGCCCTCCGCCGAAGGTCCGTCGGCCCCTATGACCTGGCCCAGGCCGTTCCTCTGGCCGTCTTCGAGGAGACGGCCCAAAGGGGCCACGCGGCCCGCCTGATCCTGCCCCTCGAGCAGCTCCTGCCCGACGCCCCCACGGCAATCGTCAGGCCGGAAGCGGAGGTCCGCGTCAGGAACGGCCTCCCCATCGGACCGGACCATCTTTCCTCCCCCTTCCCGGAGCTCGCCCGGGCGGGAGCCGCCTCGGGTCTGGCGCGACTCTTCTCTTCTGACGGAAAGCTCATCGCCCTGGCCCGCCCAACCGTCGACGGGGCCGGACTTCATCCCTTCCTGGTCATTTCCTGACCCCACCCCGGCCGGGTCCAGGGGACAAAAAAGCATTTTCCATTGAATTTTGCCCGCCGCTAATGTAAAGTAATGGGGTTATGCGGCTCAATAAGAACCAAATCGAGCACCTCGCGTCGGTGATCCTGCGCAACCTGGCGAAGGAAGGCAAGATCATCGCCGAAGACAAGACCCGTCTGCTCGAGGAGGTCACGAACCTTCTTTTCGAGGAGTTCCAGAAGGAGGACCGCCTTGACCAGGAGGTCCGGGAGCTCCTCAGCAAGCACATGGAGAAGATCCGCAAGGAGAACATCGAATACCAGGCGATGTTCAAAGAGGTCAAGAAGAAGCTGGCCCGGGAAAAGGGGATCGTCCTGTGAGCAGCCGGCTATCGCGCGAAAAGATCAACTACCTGTCGCGCCAGGTCCTGACGGTCCTCGAGAAGGACGACCAGGTCGATTTCCTGGATGACCCGAACGAGATCCGCCTGATCATCGTCAAGTCCATCGAAGAGGAAATGAGACTCTACGAGGCCATCGACAAAAAGGCCATCGACAAGATCCAGTCCCAGAAGAAGGCGATCGAGGAGGGCTCCCGCGAATGGGAGATCCTCTATCGCAAATATTACAACGACGAGCTGGCCAAGTTGGGCAAGCTCAGCGATTAGTACACTCCCAGAATTCTACTCAGATATTTCCCAGCACCGCTCCTTCGAGTCCTCGATGGCCCTCCTCGCCGCCTATACGCGGCCGCGTCCGGTGAATCACTCGCGAGCGCTCGTTCCTCATAGGGGGGATGCCACTTCTTCTTGCAATATCCCAGCACCAGAATGGAAGGATACTGGGGATCGGGTCGAGCGGAGAGAAAAAAGAGGGAAAAAGAAAGGGCCGGAGACCCTTGTCTCCGGCCCTGTGAAGGCTGGTTTCCGGAAACGGCTCAGAACAGGAACCTGAAGCCGGCGCCGGCCTTGTAGTTGGACTCAAAGGACCGGCCGAGGGGGGCGCGGAACTCGAAGAAGATCTGCCCCTTGCTCGTCCACTTGTCGAAGACTTGGAAGCCGGTCTGGGCGACGAGATCGATGCCGAACTTGTGGTTCGCGTCCTTCGCCTGGGTGGCCGAGCTGACACCGAGCCCGGTGCCCAGGAAGAAGCTCTGGAAGTGCCCGTTGACAAGCGCTTCCGCGGTGAAGACGGCCTTCCACGGCGAGCCCGCGAAGGGGATGCCGCCGCCGCCGCTCAGGGTGAAGCTCCACTTGTCGGGCGTGATCCAGGCGAACAGCCCGGCGCGCAGGAACCCGTAGAGGGCGGTGCTGCCGCCGTAGATCCCGAGCCCGCCGCCGACGGTCCAGAAGAGCTTCTTCTGGGTCACCTCGAAGGTCAGACGGCAGGGGTCGGACGCCGGCGACTGGGCGCCGTCGTTATCGGTGACCGTGGTGTTGATCGTGTACGTCCCGGCCTTGGTGAAAACCTTTTCCCAGTTCCAGGGTTTCCGTGTCGTCACGCACGTGTCGATGACGTTCCCGTTGGCGTCCAGAAGCTCGAAGACGACCTTGGCGATCTGGCCGTCGGGATCGCTCGATCCGGAGGCGTCGAAGGTGATGGGCCGCCCGACATAATCCTCGCAGGGCATGCAGGACGTCCACAGCTTGCAGATGGGCGGGAAGTTGATGGAGACCTTGGCGGCGCAGGGATTGGTCGTGGCCGTGCCTTCCATGTTATAGGCCACGCCCTTGAAGGAGTACTCGCCCGGTTTGTCGAACTTCGTCTGCCACTTGGGCGACTGGGGCGTGAGCTCCTGGGTGGCCAGCTTCAAGCCCTGGGCGTCCGTGACCTCGACGGTCATCGACTTGGCGTACTGCGAGCCGCTCATGTCGACCGTGATCGGATCATTGGCGTTGGCCCGGACCGGGGTGACGACAAGGCTGCAGACCGCGGGCTGGACGAGGTTCGTGACCTTGCTGCTGAGGGCGATGTTGCCGCAGCCCTTGGGGATGACGAATTCGTACTGCTTCCAGTCGTACTTGATCGGAACGATGAACACGGGGAGCGGATCCTTGCCCGCCCATTCGATGTTCCGGGCGACCTTGACCTGGTCATGCGACTTGAAGAGCATCCAGGGCAGGGTCTCGCCGACGGCGAGGGTCGTGTCGGTCCATTCGGCCGTCTTCATCTGCTCCATGAACGGCCCATAGAGCTCGGAGTTGCCGGCGAGATCAAAGCCGGTCTTGATGTCGGCGGCATGGGCGTCGAAAAGGCCCTTCATCGTCGCCGGCGTCGGCTCCTGGCCCTTGACCGTGCAGAAAGTGTACAGCCCGACCCTCTTGAGCTTCGTGGTCTGGGCATAGGACATCGCCGTAAAAGCGACGAGCGCCATCACGACGAAGAGTACGGCAGATTTACGCAACTTCATTAAGATCCTCCTGATCATTGGGTATAAGATAGCACGTTCTAAGGGAACATATATAAAAAAAGACCCGAATTGTCAAGCCAAATCAACGCTTTCCCCCTCCCGGCGCCCCAGCGGCCAGGAAGGCGGGGACGATCCGATGGATGAGCCCGGAATCCCGCGGAGTCTGGGCGAGGGCCGCGACGAGGGCCTCCCTGCCCTTGAAATCCCGGTCGATGAGGTCCCGGATATTCTTGAGGCCGGTCGGGATATCGATCTCCGGGTGGCATTGAAGGCCCCAGACGGGCCGGTCCCCCACCCGGAAGGCTTGGATGGGACAGGCATCGGAAGAGGCCAGGATCTCGAACTCGGACGGCAGGTCGCAGACCTCGTCATAGTGGATCGAGAAGGTGGCGGGACTCGAACCGGCCGGTCCGAGGATATCGCTCTCCCTCTCCAGCCGGAGGACGATCCAGCCGATCTCGGGGCGGGAGGCCCGGCGGACATGGGCCTCGCCGGCCAGGGTGAAGGCGAGAAGCTGGTGGCCCCAGCAGCTTCCCAGGATCGCGGTCCCCTGGGCGAACGCTTCCCTCACCATGGCCGCCTCGGCGTCCACCCAAGGATCGCGCTCGATGATGGAGGACTCGGAACCGGTCAGGATGATGTGGCTGAAGCCGCCGGGGTCCGGAAGCCGGCCCTCCCGGGCGACGAAAGCTTGCCAGGGCACGGAGAGAAACCGGCTCCAATGTTCGACTGGCTGGTAGATCGTGGGGTCGATGGAATTGTCCACGATGGCCACCCTCGTCCTATCGGGTCTCTTCATGGCAGCTCCAATATCAGAGGGACGGTCCCCACGGGGACCTTCCCGCGCAAGGATTATAAAGGCCGGGCCAAAAAAGGGCAAACCGCATTTGTTGCCCGCGCCCGGATTTTGGTATAATGCCCCTCCGCGAGGAGAACGAGAGTGACACATCTCAGCGAAGAGACCGAACTGACGGTCACGACTCCCGACGAGCCCGGCATTTTCGGGCGCGTCCTGGGGACCCTGGCCAACGCCGGGGTCAACGTCAAGGCCCTCTACGTCTACTCCGAGGCCGACCAGGGCCATTTCCACCTCGTCACCTCGGACGCCAAGAAGGCGGAGACGGCCCTGCGGACGCTGGGCTACAAGGTCAAGGCGAAGAAGATCATCACGGTCCTCGTCACCGACCGGATCGGGGCCGGGGCCGAGATCGGAGCGTTGCTGGGCAACGCGGTCATCGACATCCGCTATTCCTACGGATCCTCCGCCGGGGAGGGCAAGACGCTTCTCGTCTTCCACACGAGCAACAACCGCAAGGCCGTCGATACCCTAAAATAGACGTCGCCGTGAATTTCGTTGACAAGCCCTCGGACTTATCATAAAATATTTCCCTTAGAGTTGTGTCAAGGAGGCCCTGATGTCAAAAGCCGAGCCTAACGTCGTTCCGCTCTGCGACGTCCTTCTCGTTCTTCTCATCATCTTCATGGTCATTACCCCCCTCGTCCAGAAGGGGATCGATGTTAAGCTGCCCGAAACCTCCGACGCGTCGAGCGGCGGCGGCCAGCCCACCGGCCTCATCGTCCTGACCCTGAAGGCCGCCGACATCGTCGATATCAACGGCACGCCGACCGAGGTCCGCGCCCTCCTTGAAGAGCTCCGCCGCGTCTACAGCACGCGCCAGGACAAGACGATCTTCATCCGCGCCCTGGCCAAGCTCCCCTTCGCCAAGGTCATGGAAATCATCGATATCGCCCGCGGCGCCGGGGTCGAGACTCTGGCCCTGATCCCCGAGTTCATCGAAAATTAGGCTCCGAGCGGCCGGCGCGGCGCTGCCGTGAGAAAATCGCCCTTCCTCGTCACCATCGTCCTTCTGGGGCTCGCCCTAATCCCCTCTTTTGCCGCTGAGCAGGACCTCGTCGGCCCCGTCAGCCGCGAAGCCATCCTCGCGCGCAGCCCGGCCTGGCAAGACCTGGTCGCGGCCTACCAGCCCAAGCCTGAGGCCCTGGACAAGCTGCGCGGGCTCGGGCGCGAAGTCCGGATCGAGGTCTTCTTCGGCAGCTGGTGCCCGGACAGCATGGCCCATGTCAGCGCCTACCTCAAGATCCTCGACCTCGTCGATTCCCCCTTCCTCCAAACCGGGTACTTCGGGGTCCCCGAAGCCAAGGATAAACGGGCCCCCTACTTCAACGGCAGGAGGATCGCCAAGCTCCCGACGTTCATCGTCATCGTCGACGGCCGGGAAGCCGGCCGGATCGTCGAAACCCCCAAAAAGTCGGTGGAAGAGGACCTCGTCCGGATCCTCGGGCTTTGACCGCCGGCCCGCGGCTCAACGGTTCTTGATCGGGCCGACCACGTCCCTCGAGATGACCAGGCGCTGGATCTCGTTCGTCCCTTCGTAGATCTGCAGCAGCTTTGCGTCGCGGACGAGCTTCTCGATCGGATAGTCGTTCATGTAGCCGTAGCCGCCGAAGATCTGCAGGGCCTCGAGGGCGTTCCTCATGCCCACGTCCGAACCGAGGCACTTGGCCATGGCCGATTCCTTGCCGTTCGGCTTGCCCCGGTCCATGAGCCAGGCCGCGCGCCAGACGACCAGGCGGGCCGCCTCGACGTCCATGGCCATCTGGGCCAGCTTGAAGGCCGTGGCCTGGAAGGTCGCGATGGGCTTGCCGAACTGGACCCTCGTCTTGGCGTACGCGACGGCGTGTTCGAGGGCGGCGCGGCCGATGCCGACGCCGGCCGCTCCCACGGCGGCCCGGGTCTTATCGAACGTCCGCATGGCGACGATGAAGCCGAGGCCTTCGCGGCCGATGAGGTTGGCCGCCGGCACCCGGACGTCCTCGAAGAAGAGCTCCGTCGTGTTCGAGGCCCGATGGCCGAACTTGTCCTCGACCTTGCCGACAGACAAGCCCGGCGTGTCCCGCGGAACGGCGAAGACGCTCAGGCCGCGGGGGCCCTTTTCCGGGGCCGAGTTGGCGAAGACGACATAGAGGCTGGCGACGCCGCCGTTGGTGATGAAGCACTTCGATCCGTTGATGATGAAGCCGGCACCGTCCTTGCGGGCGGTCGTCTTGATGGCCGAAGTGTCCGAGCCCGCTTCCCGCTCCGTGAGGCAATACGAGGCGAAGGCCATGTCCTTGAGGAACGGGGCGAACAGCCGCTTCTTCTGCTCCTCGTTCCCGAAGAGCAGGATCGGCGTGAAGGCCAGCGAATTGGCCATCATCGTCGTGTACATCCCGGCGCAGCCCCAGGCCAGCTCCTCGCTGACGATGGCGGTATCGAGGTCGCCCAGGCCCACGCCGCCGTATTCGGCGGGCACGGTGCAGGTGAGGAACCCGACCTCGAAGGCCTTGCGCATGACGTCCTCCGGAAAGGTGTGGCCCTGGTCGTAGGCCGCCGCCTTCGGGCGCATCTCATTGGCGGCGAACTCGTGGGCCATCTCCTGGAGGGCGATCTGGTCTTCCGTTAGTTGAAAATCGATCACGATTCATTCTCCCCTGGGAAATTCACCGCGAATCCTACCGGATTACGCTGGCTCTGTCAATTTGGGGGGGGCCGTGATCGCGGGTCCGTCGGTCTTGAGGGCGACCGAATCCCTCCGGATCAAGAACACCGGGTCGTCGATGCCGAAGACCTCTCGGACGATGTCCTGGACCCTGGCGCCCTTGGCCGGATCGGGAGGCAGGGTCAGGACGAGACGATGGCCGGCTAGGCGGAGCTCGGCCGCCGCGCCGCCGTGCGCTTCGTTGAAACGGCCCAGGGCCGTCCTGAGATCCCGGGCCGTCCGGCGGGGCTTGCCAAGGGCCTCGCCTTTCCGGTCCAGGGAATAGACGAGCTTGTCCATGGCGTTGTGAAACGACGGGGCGCCGTCCTCGACCCGCTCCAGGCCCGAGAATCTGATCCCGGGCGGGACGCTCCTGTTGACCCGGGCCAGGAATTCCTTGGCTTCGATGCGCCGGCCGGAACGGAACTCGAGGACCTCTTTCAAGGCCTCCATGCCGAGGGGCAGGGCCGGTCCGTACGTAAAGTCCATTTTCGGATGGAAGCCCTGGGTCTTGCGGACCTCGATCCCGGCCCGCCGGAAGCTCCTCTGGATGATGTGGATGAGATCGATGTGGGAAAGGTACCGGGCCTTGCCGCGTTTGGAATAGGCGGCCCGGTAGCGGAGGACGTCCTCCGAGGGCTCCCCCGCCGGGGCCGGCGGAGCTTCGAGCGGCTTGATCTGGACCGGCCGGACCGGCTTCTTCCAGGCCCTCTCATCGCAGCCGATGCACTCCGCGCAGGCCCGCTCCAGGCAGTCCGGCGTGCGCTCGCTGCGCAGGGCCGCGTCGAGCTCCTGTTCCAGACGGCTCTTCTTGATCCGCGTATCGATATGGTCCCAGGGCAGGACGGCCTCACGGGACAGGGGCCGGAGATAATCCCGGCGATCGATCGCCGCCGCGGCGAAGGCGTTCTTCCAGGCCTCGACGTCGAGCCGGTCGTCCCAGCCGTCGAAGCGCGCCCCTCTCTTCCAGGCGTCGATGAGGACGCGGCCGAGCCGCCGGTCGCCGCGCGAGAAAACAGCCTCGAGAACGGACGTCGCCACGGCATGGGTCTTGACCTCCACCGTCCTGTGCCGCCGGAGCTCCGTCCGGAGGGCGGCCTGCTTGGCCGCCAGGACGGCTTCGTCCTCCATGCCCAGCCACTGGAAGGGCGTGTGGGGCTTGGGGATGAACGAGGCCAGGCTGACGTGGATGCGCGGGGCCGAGCCGAGGATCGTACGGCCGAGATCGATGCAGTCGCGGACGAGCGCCGCGATGCCGGCGAGATCTTCCTCGGTTTCCGTCGGCAAGCCGACCATGAAGTAGAGCTTGACGAGCCTCCAGCCGCCTTCGAAGGCGAAGGTCAGGGCATCGCGGATCTCCGCCGCGTCGAGCTTCTTGTTGATCACGGCGCGGAGGCGGTCAGTGCCGGCCTCGGGGACGAGCGTGAACCCGGTCTTGCGGACCTTGAGGATGTTCTCCACGAGCTCCCGCGACAGCTTCCCCGGCCGGAGCGAGGACAGGGAGAGCGAGATCTTCTCCCGGGAGAGCTCGTCCATAAGAGAGCGGACCGTCGTCTCGAGCTGCGGGTGGTCGCCGATCGAGAGCGCGGACAAGGACGCGTCCTCATAACCGGTCTGCCTCAAGCTGCGGAGGACCGTCTTGTGGAGGACGTCGGGGTCTTTCGGGCGGTGCGGAAAATAGAGCGTCGACGCCTGGCAGAACCGGCAGCTCTGGGGACAGCCCCGGGCGGCCTCGACGGCGACGCGGTCGAAGACGACGCGCAGGTTGGGGACGACGATCTTCTCCGGAAAGAAGGACCGGGAGAAGTTCTTCAGCAGGCGCTTGTGGACGACCGCGGGGGCCCCGTCTTCGGGCTCGGGAACGAGGAGGGGCGAATTCCCGACCGCGACGGGCCGGTAAAGGGACGGGACGTAGACGCCTTCGATCCGGGCCATCTGTCTCAGGCGCTCGCGGCGCTCCAGTCCTCGCCGGCGCATGTCCGCGTCGGCGCGGACGATCTCCGGAAAGCCGTCCTCGCCGTCGCCGACGAAGACGAGGTCGAAGATATCGGCGACCGGCTCGGGATTGAAGGCGGCGGGCCCGCCGGCGATCACGAGCGGGGCGCCCTCTCCCCTTTCGGCTGCGATCAGGGCGATGCCGCCGAGATCGAGGATGGTCAGGATGTTGGAATAGTTGAGCTCGTAAAGGAGAGAGAAGCCGACGATGTGGAAATCGCTGAGAGGCAGGCCGTTCTCCAGGCTCGTCAGCGGCAGCCCGGCCGCTCTCAGCTCCCGCTCGAAGTCCGGCCAGGGCGCGAACACCCGCTCGGCCATCACCTCCCGGTCCGCGTTGAGCCGGGCGTAGAGGATCTTCTGGCCGAGGTAGGACATGCCGATCTCGTAGACGTCGGGAAAGGCCAAGGCGACCTTCGTCCGGGCCCGAGCCGGGTCCTTGCGGATCTCGTTCCATTCGCCGCCGACATAGCGGCCGGGCTTCTCGACGCGGCCGAGGACCCGGGCGAGCGGCTCCGGCTCAGACATTGGCGAAACGTCGCATCTTCACGTTCAGGACGAGGCCGCAGGCGACATAGCTCGCGAGGAGGGACGAGCCGCCGTAGCTGAGGAACGGAAGCGTGATCCCCACGACCGGAAAAAGGCCGATGATCATCAGGATATTGACGAGGAACTGGAAGGAGAGGAGCAGGGAGGCCGTGAAGATGATATAGATGCCGGCCCGGTCGCGCGCCTTGTTCACCGACAGGAACATCCGGGCCAGGAGGGCGAAATAGAGCAGGACGACGATGAAGACGCCGACGAATCCGGTCTCTTCCCCGATGACGGAAAAGATGAAGTCCGTATGCCGCGCCGGCAGGAAGCGGAGCTGGCTCTGCGAGCCCTTGAGGAAGCCCTTGCCCGCGAAGCCGCCGGAGCCGATGGCGATCTTCGATTGGATGACCTGATAGCCGGAGCCCCGCGGGTCGCCGGCCGGATTGATGAGGGTCGTGACCCGTTTCTTCTGGTAGTCCTTGAGGGCGACGGTCCAGCCGCCGACGCCGACGATGAGCGCGGCCAGGACGAACAGAACGATCGCCTTCCGCCTCAGCCCGGCCAGGATGAAGGACCCGCCGATGACGGCCAGGAAGGTCATGGCCGTGCCCAGGTCGGGCTGGGCGATGATCAGCAGGAGCGGCACCCCGGCGACGAGGAGCGCCCCGAGGGTGACCTGGGTCGTCAAGTAGGACCTTTTATAGTCGGCGAAAAGACGGGCGAAAACGAGGATCATGACGATCTTCATCAGCTCCGACGGCTGGAGCTGCATCAGGCCGAGGGTGATCCAGCTCTTGGTCCCGGCCACGAGCTTGGCGAACACCAGGGTCGCGGCCAGGAGGGCGACCATCAGGCCGTAAAAATAGGGCGACAGCGAGACGAAGAACTTGTAATCGATGACCAGGACCAGGAGCATGACGAGGAGCGAGACGCCGATCCAGGCGAGCTGGCGAACGTGATAGGCGCCCGGGAGAACATGGGACGAGCTGAAGATGAAGAAGACGCCGACGAGCGACTGGAGCAGGATGAGCCCCAGGAGGATCCAGTCGATCTCCTGAACGAGACGCCGGTCGATCATCATCATTTCCCTTGCGTCTCCTGTCGGAACATATCGAAGAGCCGGCCGGCCACCGGGGCGGCGGTCGCGCCGCCGCCGCCGCCGAACTCGACGAGCACGGTCACGACGATCCGGGAGTGGTCCCGCGGGGCGAATCCCGAGAACCAGGAATGCGTCTTCGTCTCGTGGCCGGCCCGGGCCAGCTTCTGGGCGCTCTCCCGGCTCATCGTCTGGGTCGAGCCGGTCTTGCCGCAGACGTCGAAATCGGCGACTCGCGCGCCCTGGCCGGTGCCGCCGTCGTTGACCGACTTCCACATGCCGGCGATGATGGCCTCGAAGGTCGCCGCCGTGAAGGGCTCGGGCTCGGCCGGGGCGGACCCCACGGCGATCCCTGCTCCGGCCACGGCGTCCTTCAGCAGGTGCGGCCGCAGCTGACGGCCCCTCGCCGCGATCCGCGCGGTCATCGTCGCGATCTGAAGCGGGGTGACCTGGAGCTGGCCCTGTCCGATGGCGACCGAGATCGTCTCACCCGGATACCAGGGGGTCTTCAGGGCCTTCATCTTCCAATCCTCGCTCGGGACCAGGCCCTCCTTCTCGCCGACGAGGTCGATGCCGGTCTTCCTGCCCAGGCCGAGACGGAAAGCGGCCTCGGCGATCTTTTGGATGCCCATCCGCCGGCCGAGCGTGTAGAAATAGATGTTGCAGGAGTTCTTGATCGCGTTGGCCAGGTCCATGGACCCGTGCCCCGGCTCGAACCAGCAGTGGCGGATCGCGCCATAGATCTGGGTCGACCCCGAGCAATAGACCGTGGTTTCCGGGGTGACAAAGCCGAAGCCGAGCCCGCCCAAGCTCATGACCAGCTTGAAGATCGAACCCGGAGCGTAGAGTCCGCGGATGGCCCGGTTCTCGAGGGGCGAGAGGGGATCGGTCATGAGCCCGGTCCATTCCTCCGGCGTGAACCGGGTGATGAACCGGTTGGGGTCGTAAGTCGGCGAGCTGGCCAGGGCCAGGACCCCTCCGTCCTCGGCATTGAGAACGACAACGACCCCCTCGCGGCCTTCGAGGGCTCTTTCGGCCTCGGCCTGGAGCTTCAGGTCGAGAGCCAGCGTGACGTCGTGTCCCTGGACCGGATACACGCGGGCGTTTTCGCCCTGCACCCGCCCCAGGCTGTCGACGACCTCGTAGGCGGCGCCGTCCTGGCCCCTCAGAAGATCGTCATACTCGCGCTCGACGCCCGTCTTGCCGACCATCTCCCCGACCCGGATCTTCCGTTCCGGACGGGTCCGGATCTCCTCGGGCGTCTGCTCCTGGAGATAGCCGAGGACGTGGGCCGCCAGAGCTCCCTGGGGATAGAACCTCTGGGGCTCGGATTCGACGACGAGCTCGGGGAACTCGAGCCGGCGGCTCTCGATGGGGGCGATATGTTCGGGGTCGAGCCCGTCGACGATGACGATGGGCTCGAAGAGCTGGAGGTCCTTGTGAAGATCGACGCGGGCGCGCAGCGTCGGCTCGTCGATCCCCAAGAGCCGGCTGATCGCGAGGTAGGAAGCGGCCTGGTCCTTGATGTTCTCGCGGACGAGAGAAACCTTGAAGGAGGCCCTGTTGTCGGCCAGGATCACGCCGTTCCGGTCGCGGATGAGCCCGCGCGGGGCGGCCAGCACCCGCATCCGGATGCGATTGGCCTCGGCCATGGCGGCGTACTTCCGGTGATCTACGATCTGGACCTTCCAGTAATAGCCGAGGACGATGAGGACCAGGGCGGCGAAGATCCAGAAGACGACGTTGGCCCGGCGGCGGACGACGGTCAGGTCCTCATAGATCCTGTTTTCGGGCATCACGCTCCTCGGGGCTTCCGGGACCGGATCCACCGCTCGATGGCGAAGAGCGAGCTCCCTGCGACCGCGGTGACGAACGGCTGAAGGAGCACGAGCCCGCCGTGGAAGTTCACGGACCCGGGCCTGACCGCCGCGGTCAAAAGGACCCATAGGATCATCTCGATCACGGACATGACCAGCATGAACAGGGCGTTGCGGGTGAAGGGGGCGACGTCGATCCGCCGGGAGACAAAACCCGTCCAGAATCCGAGAAGCGTCTTGGTCAGCCCGGCCACGCCGAAGACACCGAGGGAGAACGAGTCCTGGACAAGGCCGCACATGGTGCCCAGCAGGGCGCCGAAGACCTCGCCCCGGCGGACCGAGAAGTAGAGGACGACCACGGTAAAGGCGTTGAAGACGATGAGCAGGCCGGGCGCGCCGGCCCCGGCCACGGAGTAGACCGCGACGGCCACGACCGTTCCCAGGAAGGCCCGCAGGGCGTCCTTGGCGATCGTCTCCCTCATCCCCCGCCTCCGGGGCCCTTGGTCAGGACGGCGACAACATCGATCTTGTCGAAGCTGAAGTAGGGCTTGGCGATGATGCTGCGGAAGATCGGCGAAAACTCGTCCCTGCCGCTGCTCTGGATGACGCCGACGCGGATGCCGGCGGGATAGATCTTGTCGAAGCCCGTCGTCTTCAGCTCTTCCCCGATCGTCCCGCCCTGGGCGCTGGCCAGGACGTGGCGCAGCTCGCACACGTCGGCCGATCGGCCGGCCAAGGATCCCGTCAGGCCGTCGACGACGGACCTGACGCTGACACTGCTGTCCTTGTCCGTGATGAGCTGGACCATAGACTCTTTCAGGCCGATCGGCGCGATGGTCCGGCCGACGAGCGCACCGTCCCGGTCACACACGGTCATGTCCTTCTCGATCCCGTCCAGGCTGCCCTTGTCGATGACGATGGTCTGGTAGGGATTGGCGCTGTCGACGCCGATGACGCGGGCGGCCACGAGCGATCCATGGAACTCGGCCAGGTTGGCCCGCAGCGTGGCCTCGGACTCGGTGAGCCGCAGCCGGTCCTCGAGGAAGCGGACATCCTGGTTGAGGAAAAAGATCTCCTTCTTGAGCTTCTGGTTCTCGGCCCGGACGCCGCGCAGGTCGAAATAGCCGTTCCAGATCGATCCGATGCCGTGGACGGTGCCCGTCGCGACCCTCTGGACGGGCGAGAAGAGAAAGAAGACGGCGCGCTCAAAGAGCGATTTCCCGGGGCCCCGCGGCACCTGGATGGAGATGAGCAGGACGTGGAAGGCCGTCAGTCCCGCGAGGACCAGGGCGCTTCGCCGTCTCTCCCAAAGGGGCATGGAACCTCTCGCACCGCCGCGGCCCGATCCCTCAGATGAGGGAGATCTTCTTCAGCAGCTCGAGATCATCGAGCATCTTGCCCGCTCCGAGGACCACCGTCGTCAGCGGATCCTCGGTGATGAAAACGGGCAGCTGGGTCTCTTCGCGGATCCTCTTGTCCAAGTTCTTGAGCAGGGCGCCGCCGCCGGTCAGGATGATGCCCCGGTCGATGATGTCCGCCGAGAGCTCGGGGGGCGTCCGCTCCAGGGCGATGCGGATGGCGTTGATGATGGCGGCCACGGTCTCCTCGATGGCCTCGCGGATCTCCTGGTCGTCGACGACGATCGTCCGCGGGATGCCCTCCCGGAGGTCCCGGCCCTTGATCTCCATGGTCATCGGCTCGTCGAGGGGGTAGGCCGACCCGATCTGGATCTTGACCATCTCGGCCGTCCGCTCGCCGATGAGCAGGTTGTATTTCTTCTTCAAGTAATGGATGACGGCGTCGTCCATCTCGTTGCCGGCGACGCGGATGCTGTGGTTGAAGACGATGCCGTCGAGGGAGATGACGGCGATGTCGGTCGTGCCGCCGCCGATGTCGACGATCATGTTCCCGGTCGGTTCGGAGATGGGCAGGTCGGCGCCGATCGCGGCGGACATGGGCTGCTCGATAAGGTAGACCTCCGACGCCTTGGCCCTCATGGCCACGTCCTTGACCGCCCTCCGCTCGACCTGGGTGATGCCGGTCGGGATGCCGATGACGATCCGCGGACGGAGGAGGAAGCCGCGGTTGTTCATGGCCTTCTTGATGAAATAGTCGAGCATCTTCTCGGCGATCTCGAAATCGGCGATGACGCCGTCGCGCATGGGCTTGATGGCCATGACGCTCGTCGGCGTCTTGCCGAGCATCTCCTTGGCCCGCGACCCGACGGCCTCGACCTTGCCGGTGGCCTTGTTAACGACGACGATCGAAGGCTCCTGGACGATGATGCCTTTGCCCTTGAGGAAGACCAAGGTGTTGGCCGTGCCCAGGTCGATGGCCAGGTCGCAGAATAGCCTGTCTTTCAACCAGCTGATAAGACTCATGATGTCTCTCTCTCCGTCCCGGCCATTTTTAGCACAATTTCCCCCTGGAAGCAAATGGCGCCTCCAGGGTGGCCGCTGCGGCTTGACTTTGCGACCGGAAAACAATAATAAGGTACCTGATTTACGCAAAACGACCGTCCCGTTGTGTTGCGTAGACCTGGTACCGAGATTTTAGTCGGAATGCACGGAAAGGAGGGCGCTTTGAGCCATCAACCCTACGTCCCCGAAAAAACCGACCAGCGGGAGTTCACCCTCCGGGCTATCCTCATCGGTCTCGTCCTGACGGTCATCCTCGGGGCGGCCAACGCCTACCTCGGCCTCCGGGCCGGAATGACGATCGCGGCCACGTATCCGGCGGCCGTCATCGGCATGGCCGTCCTGCGGATCATGAAAGGCTCGATCCTCGAGGAGAATATCGCCCGAACGATCGGGTCGATCGGCGAGTCGATCGCCGCCGGGGCCATCTTCACCATCCCCGCCTTCGTCATCTCCGGCGCCTGGACGAACTTCAATACCGTCGACGCCTACATCAAGTCGACGGCCCTGATGTTCGTCGGCGGACTTCTCGGCATCCTCTTCGTCACCTTCCTTCGCCGGGTCATGGTCACCGACCCCGACCTCGTCTTCCCCGAGTCGGTCGCGGCGGCCGAGATCCATAAAGCCGGCCAGAAGGGCAGTCAGGGCTCTAAATTCCTCTTCCAGGCCATGGGTTTGGGCGCGCTCCTCTATTCCCTCGGCGTCATCCAGATCTTCTCGGCCAGCAAGGATTTCCTCATCAAGGTCGGCAAGATCGGATCGAGCTTCGTGCGCCTGGGCGCGAGCCAGGACGCGGCCAAAGTCGGCGCGGGCGGCACGGTCGCCGTCTCCGGTCCGGGCATCTTCCCGGCCTATATCGGCGTCGGCTACATCATCGGACCGCGCCTGGCGTCGCTCAACTTCGCCGGCGGCGTCCTGGCTTGGGGCCTGTTCGCGCCCCTGCTCATGTTCTTCCTCGGACCCCAGCTCGTGCCCATCTTCTACGGTCCGGGAATCGCCGCGGCCGACGTGAGCTGGGCCGATATGGTCACCAACGTCTGGAAGTTCATCATCCGGCCGATCGCCGTGGGCGGCATGCTCGTGGGCGCCGGCTATACACTTTACAAGATGCGCAAGAACCTCGGGGCCGGCATCAAGCGCTCGCTCGGCGACGTCAAGAAGGCCGCCGGGCAAGGCCATGTCGTCTCGAGGATCGAGAAGGACCTGAACATGAAGGTCGTTCTCATCCTCATGGCCTTGACCTTCGTGCTCATGGTCTTCGTTTATCAGACCTTCTCCAAGTCGTTCGGCTCGGCTCTCCTCGCCGCCGTGGTGATGGCCGTCGCCGGGTTCTTCTTCGCCGCCGTATCGGGCAATCTGGTCGGGACGATCGGTTCGTCCAACAACCCGATCTCCGGGCTGACGCTCTCGACCTTGATCATCGCCGCTCTGCTCATGGTGCTTGTCGGCGCCACCGGGACGAGCGGCGTCGCGGCCGTCCTTGGAGTCGCCGCGGTCGTCTGTGTCTCCTCGGCCGTGGCCGGAGAGATGCTCCAGGACCTCAAGGTCGGGCACATCCTCGGCGGCACGCCCTACAAGATGCAGATCGGCAATATCTTCGGCATCCTCATCGCCTCCCTCGTCATGTATTTCCCGCTGATGCTCCTCAACGGCGCCTTCACCTTCGGCAGCAAGGACCTGGCCGCCCCCCAGGCCGGGCTGATGGCCGCCCTGTCCCGCGGCATCGTCGGCGGCGAGATGGCTTGGCCCCTCGTCATCGTCGGCATGCTCATGGGCTTCGCCTTCATCCTCGTCCAGGTGAAATCGCCCATGCTCGTCGCGGTCGGGATGTACCTGCCGCTCGAGACGACCTTCGCCATCTTCGTCGGCGGCATGATCAAGGGCCTGGCCGACAAGGCCATGGCCAAGCGGAAGTTCAACGCCGCGCAGACCGCCCGGGCGACCAACGTCGGCATCCTCCTCGCCGCCGGACTGATCGCCGGCGAGGGCTTGATGGGGCTTGTGCGCGCCGCCTGGAAGTTCTTCTTCCTTCAGAACGTCATCCATTTCGATATCCCCTCGATCTTCAAGGGCGGCAAATACTTCGGCGCCGTCGACCTCTACGTCGGCGGCCTGGCCGTGCTCGTCATGATCGCGCTCTACCTCATCAAGATCCCGCTCAAGAACGCGGGAGCCGCGGACGAGCCGCCTCCGCCCTCGGCCGTCATCTAGCCTTCATCAGAGGACACGCCCCAAAGGGATCACCCTTCGGGGCGTGTCCTCTCGTCTTAATCTCGAGAATCTTAAGAAAATGGGGCCGTTTCTATTTTTCGACGAGGAGTCGTTTTCCGGCCCTGAAAAATAGAAACGTCCCCATTTTCTCGGATCGACCGGTTCTTTGCATCGGCGTCCGGTTTTCGGCTAGAATAAAGCGCGGAAAGAACATGGCGGTGCGAGACATCCTTATTATCGGCGATCCGATCCTGACCCAGACGTCCGAGCCCGTGGACGCGATCACCGAGGAGATCGTCCGCCTTGCCCGGGACATGGTCGAGACCGTCCACACCGCGCCCGGCATCGGTCTGGCCGCGCCTCAGGTGGGCGTCAAAAAAAGGGTCATCGTCGTGGACCTGTCGGTCGGCGAGGACGCGGAAGCCCTCCACGTCCTGGTCAATCCGGAGATCGTGTTCAAGGAGGGCGAGGCGGTGTGCGAGGAAGGCTGCCTCTCGGTCCCCGAGATCAAGGAAAAGGTCGCCCGGCCTTATAGGGTCATCGTCCGCGGACTCGATCTCGAAGGCCGGACCATCGAGATCGAAGGCGAGGACCTGCTGGCACGCGCCTTCTGCCACGAGATCGATCACCTCGACGGCATCCTGTTCGTCGAGAAGCTATCGGCCCTGAAGCGGGCGCTGATCAAGAAGAAGTTCAAGAAAAAAGCGGCCGCCGCCCGGACAGCATGAGGATCGTCTTCTTCGGGAGCCCGGCCGCCGCCCTCCCCTCGTTCCGGGCCCTCCTTGAAGCGGGCCACTCGGTCGAGCTCGTCGTCACCCAGCCCGACAAGCCGGCCGGCCGCGGCCGCCAGCTCACTTCTTCGGCCGTCAAGTCCTTCGCCGTGGGCCTCGGCATCCCGGTCATCGAACCCCTGCGCGTCAGGACCGACGAAAGGGCTCTCGACCGCGCCCGGGCGGCCCGGCCCGACGTCAACGTCGTGGTCGCCTACGGCCAGATCATCCCCCACGACCTCCACTATTTCCCCCGCTACCACTCCCTCAATGTCCATTTTTCGCTTCTGCCCAAGTATCGCGGCGCGGCGCCCGTCCAATGGACCGTTCTCAGCGGCGACGCCGAGTCCGGCGTGACCATCATCGAGCTCGACGACCGGATGGACGAAGGCGACATCCTGGCCCAGACCTCTGTCGCCGTCGAGCCGCGCGAGCCGGCCCCAGCTCTGGAGACGCGGCTGGCCGTCCTGGGCGCTTCACTTCTCGTTTCTACCCTCGCCCGCATCGAGGATGCCCCGCGCCTCAAGCAGGATGTCGCGCGGGCCACGCTCGCGCCGAAGATCCGCAAGGAAGACGGCCGGGTTTCCTGGGCCGAGACCGCCGGCGCCATCGACAGGCGGGTCCTCGCCCTAGCCGAAAGACCAGGCGTATTCACGTTTTTTGGGGGCAGAAGGATCGGTCTCCTGCGGGGCCGCGCTCTGGGCCCCGGGGAGATTTCCCCGCCGTCCGGCGCCGCTTCGCCGGGCGCGGTGGTCGAGACCGGCAAGGCGGGCCTCGCCGTCGCCTGCGGCGGCGGGACGGCCTACCTCATCGAAGAGCTGCAGCCCGAGGGAAAGGCGGCCATGTCCGCCCATGCTTTTTCTCTCGGGACGAAGATCGCCCCCGGCGATATATTAGGGGCATGAAGAGGGACAGTCCCCTTCGGGGACAGCCCCTGAGGGCTATTCTTCGAGCAGGAAATTCCGCGGGTCGACGCGCTTGCCGTCCTTGAAGACCTCGTAATGGACATGGGGCCCCGCGGCCTTGCCCGTCTGGCCGATGTAACCGATGATGTCCCGCCTCTTCACCTTCTGCCCGGCCCTGACGGCGAAGTTGCTCATGTGGCCGTAGACGGTCGTATATCCGTTGCCGTGGCTGATCGTGACGTTCTTGCCCAGGTATTTGTCCGTTTCGACCTTGATGACGATCCCATCGGCCGTGGCCATGATGGGATTGCCGATGTTGGTGGAGATGTCGATCCCCCAATGCATCGTCCAGGCCCCGGTAAAGGGGTCGTTCCGGTGGCCGAAGACGGAGCTGATCCAGCCCGCGGTCGGCATGATCGAGGGGGTCGAGGCCAGGCGCAAGCTGTCGCTCTCGAAGAAATTGATCAGGCTGGTCAGGTTGTTCTCGAGGCTCTGGGCCTTCTGGCTCAGGTTCTGGATCGTCCCCGGATTGATGATCTGCGGGCCGCTCGGAGCCGGAGCCGGCGCCTGGGCCGGGTCGATCTCGGGCTCAGGCTCGCCCTTCCCCGGGTCTCCGCCGCCGACGCCGGCCGGGGCGGTCAGGACATCGGGCGATTTCAGCCCGGCCATGATGTTGAGCTTCTTGGTATAGGTTTCGAGGTTGGAGATCTTGGACTGGAGCTCGGTGATGGACTTTTCGTAGCCGGCGATGGTCGTTCTCTGCTCGGCCGTCTCCACCTTGAGGGCCTTGTACCGGCCCCTGATAACGCTCATCCTCACATAATCCACGAGCACCGCCAGGAAGACCAGCCCGAAGACGATGCCGCCGACGGCCAGGATCTTCAGGGCCCTCTGGGAGAAACACAGGGTTTTGGTGCTGGTTTTTGTGTGAGGGACGATAATGACCGAAAGGTGTTTCTTGGCCATTTGACTCGCCTTTAGTATCACATCTGACTAAAAAGTGTCAAGCCTTTTTCGGGGGGAAATCTGCTTCCCCCCTGATGGCTAGCCGAAAAACGCTATCCGCCGCAGAGGACCGACCCTCCGTTGACGTCGAGGATCGCCCCGGTCATATGCCGGGCCAGGTCGGACGCCAGGAACAGGATGGGACCTGCCACGTCCTCGGGAGGAGGGATGCGCTTGAGGGGGATCGACTGGCGGACCTTCTCCCTGAAGCCGGGCACGCTGAAGGACTCCGTGCACATATCGGTATCGGTCCAGCCGGGGGCCACGGCGTTGATCCGGATGCCGTAGGGGGCGAGCTCCACGGCCAGGGACTTGGTCAGGGAGTGCAGCGCCCCTTTACTGGCGGCATAATGGGAATGGAGGGCCTCCCCCCTGACGCCTGCGGTCGAGGTCACGTTGACGATCCAGCCGCGGCCGTGCTCCTTCATGGCCGGGACGACGGCGTTGATGGCGTAGAAGACACCGTCGATGTTGACGCCGACCGTCTCGTGGTAGACGCCGTCGTCCATCTTGCCCATCTCGAGATAGGTCCAGATCCCGGCGTTGTTGACCAGGGTATCGAGCTCGCCCCAGCGGGCCAGGACATCGGCGACCATGGCGTCGATCGCGGCCCGTGAGGACATCTCGGCCTTGTAAGCGAGAGCTCGGCGGCCCATCTTCTCCACGTCATGACATACTTCGTCGGCGGCCTTTTGGTTGCTGGCGAAGCTGATGGCCACGTCGGCCCCGGCCTGGGCGAAGAGGAGGGCCGTGGCCCGGCCGATGCCGCGCGAGCCGCCCGTGACAAGGACCTTCCGGCCCTCGAGGCGGATCATCGGACGTACCCGAGGCTGAAATCGCCCATCTTGTGGAACTCGAGATAACGGTAGATCTCGGCCGCGTTCGGGAGGACCTTGTCCTTCATGACGGCCATGTATTCGTCGACCGTGGGGATCCGTCCCTTGAGGGCGGTCAAGGCGGCCAGCTCCGACGAGCCGAGATAGACGCGGGTGTTATCGCCGAGCCGGTGCTCGAAGTTCCGGGTCGAGGTGGAGAAGACGGTCGTTCCGGCGGCGACCCGGGCCTGGTTGCCCATGCACAGGGAACAGCCGGGCATTTCGGTCCGGGCGCCGAATCCGATGAACACGGAATAGACGCCCTCGCGCATGAGCTGGGCGGCGTCCATCTTGGTCGGCGGGGTGATCCAGATCCTGGCGGCCGGGACTCCGGCCTTGTCGAGGATGCGGGCGGCGGCCCGGAATTGGCCGATATTGGTCATGCACGAGCCGATGAAGACCTCCTGCACCGGATCCCCGGTGACCGCGGAAAGCGGCCGGACGTCGTCGGGGTCGTTCGGGCAGGCCACGAGCGGCTCGGTGATCGCGGCCAGGTCGATCTCCAGGACGGCCTTGTACTCGGCGTGGGCGTCGCGCTTGATGAGGACCGGGTTCTTGAGCCAGTCACGGCAGGCCTTGATCCTCCGGCGGAGGGTGTCCGCGCTCTGGTAGCCCTCCTTGATCATCTCCTCCATCAGGGCGATGTCGCTCTTGAGGTACTCCACGACGCGCTCTTCCTTGAGCGAGATGACGCAGGCGGCGGCCGAGCGCTCGGCCGAGGCGTCGGTCAGCTCGTAAGCCTGGTCCCCGGTCAGGTCTTCGAGTCCTTCGATCTCGAGGACGCAGCCGTTGAAAACGTTCTTCTTGTTCTTCTTCTCGACGGTCAGCAGGCCGTTCTTGACGGCGAAATACGGGATGGCGTTGACAGCGTCGCGAAGGGTGAGGCCCGGATTGAGCCGGCCGGAGAACTTGATCAGCACGGATTCCGGCATGTCGAGGGGCATGAAGCCCAGGGCGCCGGCGAAGGCGACCAGGCCCGATCCGGCCGGGAACGAAATGCCGAGGGGAAAGCGCGTGTGGGAATCCCCGCCGGTGCCGACCGTGTCCGGGAGGATGAGCCGGTTCAGCCAGGAATGGATGACCCCGTCGCCGGGCTTCAGGGACACGCCCTTGCGGGCGATCATGAAGGCCGGCAGGGTCTGATGGACCTTGACGTCGGCCGGCTTGGGGTAGGCGGCCGTGTGGCAGAACGACTGCATGAAGAGGTCGGCCTGAAACTCGAGGCAGGCCAGCTCCTTGAGCTCGTCGGCGGTCATCGGCCCGGTCGTGTCTTGGGAGCCGACCGTGGCCATGTGCGGCTCGCAGGCCGTGCCCGGCAGGACGCCGGCGACGCCGCAGGCCCGGCCGACGATCTTCTGGGCCAGGGTGTAGCCCTGGCCCGGCTTGGGCGCGGGATTCTTGACCGTCGTGAAGAACGGAGCTTCACCCAGGCCGAGCGTCTTTCGGGCCCTTGCCGTGAGCTGGCGGCCGATGATGAGCGTCAGGCGGCCGCCGGCCCGGAATTCGTCCTTGAGCGTCGCCGGCTTGACCGCGAGCTTGGAGATCTCGCCGCCGTCGGGGCCGAGGATGACGCCGGCAGAGAAGTCGAGGGTGATGATGTCGCCCGTCTTCATCTTGGTGACGTCCGCCATGAGCGGCAGGCCGCCGGAGTCCTCCGTCGTATTGAAGAAGATCGGGGCGATGAGGCCGCCGATGACGACGCCCGCCCGCCTCTTGTTGGGAACGAAGGGGATGTCCTCGCCGATGTGCCACATCAGGGAATTGCAGGCCGATTTGCGGCTCGAGCCCGTGCCGACGACGTCGGCGACGAAGGCGACCCGGTGACCCTCGGCGCGGAACCTCTTCATGACGTCGTTGCCGCCGGGAAAGCGCTTCTCCCCCATCGACTGGGCGTGGAGCGGGATGTCGGGGCGGGTCGGGGCGTGGCCGGCGGGCGAAAAGTCGTCCGTGTTGATCTCGCCGTCGACCTTGAAGACCTTCAGGGCGATCGTGTCCGGGAAAACCGGGCGCGACAGGAACCACTCCCCCGCCGCCCACGATCCGAGGACGGCCTTGGCGTGAGGATTCGACCCGGCCAGCTTGACGACCGTCTCGAAATGGCCGTAGATGAGCACGATTCTCTTGAGGGCCTCGGCGGCCGCGGCGGCGATCGCGCCGTCGGACAGGGCTTCGACCAAAGGCCCGACGTTGTAGCCGCCGAGCATGGTGCCGAGCATGGTCACGGCGTCTCCCCGGGAGACCGCCGGCGACTTGACAGCGCCCTTGGCCACGGCCGCGAGCCAGTCGGCCTTGACCTTGGCCGAGGGATCGACGCCCGGGCTGACCCGGTTCTCGAGGAGGCCGCGCAGCCGCGCGCCCGTGTCTTTATCGGCCGAACCGAGGCCCTTGCAGACCTCATCGACCTCCTGGGGAGTCAGGGCAAGCGGCGGCAACCCCGCGTTAGCCCGTTCTTTTTCCATAGCCGAATATGCGTCGAGCATCGTCCTCTCCTCGTGTCGGGTTTTTGCCCGACTACTTTATCGGTTTTCCCGCTGTTTTGTCAAAACCGTCGAGCGTGCCTCGGACAGAGCCTAGCGGTGATGCCGCGAGAAGGCGAGGGAGGTGACGCCGAGGAAGGAACCGAGCCGAAGCCGACGAAGTGGCGACAACGGCCCTCTTGCTTTCGGCGACGAATCCGGTTAGAATCTCCTTCCTGGATTTTTGTCTCAATTTACACTAACGGAGGAACTGCAGAATGGACATCGCCGCCATCAATCGCGCCAAGGAGCACTTCGGCAAGCTCCTCGAAGCCCAGATGAAGCGGATGGAGAAGGTCAAGGCCGCCCCCGGCTGGATCGACTACACCAAGCTCTCGCCGCTCAAGATCGGCATCCTCGCCGGCGACGGCATCGGCGTCTACATCGCCGCGCAGTCGAAGCGGGTCCTCGAGTTCCTGCTCAAGGACGAGGTCACGTCCGGCCGGGTCGTCATCGACGACATCGAAGGCCTGACCATCGAGAACCGGGCCGCCCACGGCTGCGCCATCCCGGCCGACGTTCTGGAGGAGATCAAGAAGTACCCGGTCACCCTCAAGGGCCCGACCACGACTCCGCGCAAGGGCGACCCCTGGCCGAACATCGAGAGCTGCAACGTGGCCATGCGGAAAGAGCTCGATCTCTTCGCCAACGTCCGGCCCGTCCGCATTCCCAAGCAGGGCATCGACTGGATCTTCTTCCGCGAGAACACGGAAGACCTTTACGCTCTCGGCTCCAACGGCATCGACGTCGACGCCGACATCTCCATCGATTTCAAGCTCATCACCGGGCCCGGCTCCGAGCGCATCAGCCGGCTGGCCTTCGAGAACGCCAAAAAGAACGGCCGGAAGCGCGTCACCTGCGTCACCAAGGCCAATGTCGTCAAGACGACCGACGGCCGCTTCCTCGAGAACTTCTACCGCATCGCCAAGGAGTACCCCGGCATCGAGGCCGACGACTGGTACATCGACATCATGACGGCCAAGCTCGTCGACGAGAAGCGCCGCCGCGATTTCCAGGTCCTCGTCCTGCCCAACCTCTACGGCGACATTCTGACCGACGAAGCCGCCGAGATGCAGGGCGGGGTCGGCACGGCCGGCAGCGCCAACATCGGCAAGCAGTACGCCATGTTCGAGGCCATCCACGGCTCCGCGCCCCGCATGGTGACCGAAGGCCGGGCCCAGTACGCGGACCCCTGCAGCATGATCCGCGCCGCGGCCATGCTCCTCGGCCACATCGGCTATACGGAGATCGGCAAGAAGCTCGAGATGGCCCTCGACATCACCGGCCAGTACGAGAAGAAGATGGTCATCACCGGCCGCGCCACCGGCGCCACCGGCGAGGCCTTCACCGACTACGTCATGGATTGGGTCAAGAACCCGAAGCTCAAAGAAGCCTGGGACGGCTACGTCAAGGGCTGAGCCCGGGCCCGCATCATCAAGGAGTCAACATGCGCAAGAAGATCGCCCTCATCGGAGGCGGACAGATCGGCCAGATCCTGGCCATGCTCGCCGCCCAGAAGGAGCTCGGTGACATCGTCATTTTCGAGATCCCCGAGCTCGCAAACCAGGCCAAGGGCAAGGCCCTCGACCTCATGGAGATGGCCCCCCACGGCAATACCGACGCCGCGATCACCGGCACCTCGGACTACAAGGACATCGCCGGGGCCGACGTCGTCATCGTCACGGCCGGCAAGCCCCGCCAGGCCGGCATGACCCGCGAAGACCTCCTCGCGGTCAACCTGGCCATCATCAAGAACGTGGCCGAAGGCGTCAAGCAGTACGCGCCCAAGGCGCTCTGCATCATCGTCACCAACCCGCTCGACGCCATGGTCTACGCCTTCTACAAGCTGACCGGCTTCCCCAAGAACCAGGTCATCGGCATGGCCGGGACGCTCGACACGGCCCGCTGGCGCGCCTTCATCGCCATGGAGCTCGGCGTGTCCGTCAGCGACGTCGCCGGCACGGTGCTCGGCGGCCACGGACCGGACATGGTGCCCCTTCCCCGGCTGACCACGGTCGGCGGCGTCCCTCTGACCGAGATCGCCACCAAGGAACAGATCGACAAGCTGGCCACCCGGACCCGCGAGGCCGGCACCGAGATCGTCAAGCTCTTCGGCAAGGGCTCGGCCTTCTTCAGCCCGGCGTACAGCGCCATCGTCATCGCCGAGTCTTACCTCAAGGACAAGCGCCGCGTCCTCCCCTGCGCGGCCCTCTGCGAAGGCGAGTACGGCATCAAGGGCCTGTTCATCGGCGTGCCCGTCCTGGTCAGCGCCAAGGGCATGGAGAAGATCTTCGAGATCAAGCTCGACGACGAAGAGAAGGCCATGCTCCAGAAAACGGCCGGCGTCGTCCAGAAGACCGTCGAAGAGACCAAGCTCTAAGACACGTCCCCCAGAGATCTTTCAGGCCGGGAGCGAAGCCGCTCCCGGCCTTTTTTTTGGGAGTCCCTTCGATCGGTCGAAACCCCGGCACATGGGAGGCTTGGACTTTACGCAGGTCGGGAAAAAAGATATCGTTGAGGCGATGAGGATCCACGAGTACCAGGCCAAGCGTCTTCTCGCCGGATTCGGCATCCCCGTTCCCCGCGGCGAGGTCGTGTCGTCCCCGGCCGAAGCGCGCGCCGCCGCCGAACGGCTTGGCGGGCCCGTCGTTCTGAAGGCCCAGATCCATGCCGGAGGGCGGGGCAAGGCGGGAGGGATCCTCAAGGCCTCGGATCCGGCCGAAGCGGCCGCAGCGGCGGCCCGGCTCCTCGGCCGGCCCCTTATCACCAGGCAGACCGGCCCCGAGGGGCGCGTCGTTCGCCGGCTCCTCGTCGAAGAGGCCCTGACGGTCGCCCGCGAACTCTACGCCGGCGTCGCCCTCAGCCGCGACGACGAACGGATCGTCCTCCTCGCCTCGCCGCGCGGCGGCGTCGACATCGAGGTCCTGGCCACAGGCGAGCCGGATCTCGTGCTCAAACAGCTGGTTTCCCCGGCGGCGGGCTTCAGGCCGTTCCAAGCGGCCCGGGCCGCGTTCTCGCTCGGCCTCTCCGGCCCCGCTTTCGCCTCGGCGGCCGGCCTGATGACGAGCCTTTTCCGCGCTTTCGAAGCCACCGACGCCTCGCTCATGGAGATCAATCCCCTCGTCCTCACGGACGGCGGCGCGCTCTTCGCGGCCGACGCCAAGATGGAATTCGACGACAACGCCCTCCCCCGTCATCCCGACATCCGGGCGCTCCTCGACCCGGAGGAAGAATCGCCCGAGGAGCTCGAAGCCGCCCGGGCCGGCCTGAGCTTCGTCCGGCTCGACGGCGACGTCGGCTGCATGGTCAACGGCGCCGGGCTGGCCATGGCCACGATGGACCTCATCGCCCTCACCGGCGGACGCCCGGCTAACTTCCTCGACATCGGCGGCGGCGTCTCCGAGGAGGCCGTGGCCAAGGCTTTCGCTATTCTCTCCTCCGATGCCGCGGTCCGCTCGGCCCTCGTCAACATCTTCGGCGGCATCGTCCGCTGCGACCTCGTCGCCCAGGGCATCGTCCGGGCGGCCCGGGAGCGCGGCGTCCGCATCCCAGTCGTGACCCGGATGGAGGGCACCAACGCCGAGCTCGGCCGCGAGATCCTGGCCGGTTCGGGCTTGCCCTTCGTTTCGGCGGCGGATATGGAAGCCGCCGCCAGGGAAGCGGTCCGCTTGGCGCGCCGCGACCGAGGCGCCCGATGAGCGTCCTCGTCGACGCCGCGACCCGCGTCGTCATCCAGGGCATGACCGGGAGCGAGGGGACCTTCCATGCCCAGCGCATGATCGAATACGGCACGGGGGTCCGCGCCGGCGTGACGCCGGGAAAGGGCGGTGCCCGCCACCTGGGGCTTCCCGTCTTCGATACGGTCGCCGAGGCGGTGCGCGGCGAAGGCGTCGACGCGTCCGTCATCTTCGTCCCGGCCGCCGCCGCGGCCGACGCGATCATGGAAGCGGCCGAGGCCGGGATCGGGCTCATCGTCTGCATCACCGAAGGCATCCCCACGCTCGATATGGTCCGGGTCAAGGCCTTCCTGCGCGAAACAAAAAGTCGTCTGATCGGCCCGAACACGCCGGGCGTCATCTCGCCGGGGCGGACGAAGCTGGGCATCATGCCCGGCCCCATCCATAAGCCGGGACCCATCGGAGTCATCTCGCGTTCGGGCACGCTGACCTACGAGGCGGTCGATCAGCTTTCGCGCTTGGGCTTGGGCCAGTCGACGGCGCTGGGCATCGGCGGCGACCCCATCGTCGGGCTGTCCTTCGCCGATCTCCTGGAGATGTTCGAGAAGGATGGCCAGACCGAGGCGGTCGTTCTCATCGGCGAGATCGGCGGCTCGGCCGAGGAAAGAGCCGCGCTCCTCATCCGCGCCGGCTTCCGCAAGCCGGTCGTCGGCTATATCGCCGGCTTGACGGCGCCCCCGGGCCGCAGGATGGGCCACGCCGGGGCCATCATGTCCCCAGGTCACGGCACGGCCGTCCGCAAGATCGAGCTCCTCGAGGCGGCGGGCGTTCGGATCGTCCGCAATCCGGCCGAGATCGGCCGGACCGTCGCCTCCGTGCTGTCCGGACGGGCCTAGGGCTCGTCGGCTTTCCCCTCTTGATTTTTCTCTCCTGAGGCCTATAATAAGCGCCGGTCGAGAAACCCCGCCAGCAGCACCAAGAAATCCGTAAACCTATGATAAGACAAAACTAACATGACCCAGGCTAACGGAACTTTCGGCGGAAAGATCAAGCGGACGCTCGTCGGAAAGCCCCGCGACATCAAGGACCCTTCGCTTTTCCACAAGATCGCCTTGATCCCCGTCCTGGCCTGGATCGGGCTCGGCGCCGACGGTCTGTCCTCCGCCTCCTACGGGCCCGAGGAGGCGTTCAAGGTCCTGGGAAAGCACACGTACATGGCGCTGGGCCTGGCCGTGGCCACGGCCCTGACCGTCTTCATCATCTCCTACGCCTATTCCCGCATCATCGAATATTTCCCCTCGGGCGGCGGCGGCTACATCGTCGCCACCCACACCCTGGGCGAGAAGGCGGGTGTTCTCTCCGGCAGCGCACTTCTCGTCGACTACATGCTGACGATCACGGTCTCCATCGTCTCCTGCGGCGACGCCATCTTCAGCTTCTTCCCCGCGACCTATCAACCGCTCAAAACCCCCTTCGAGGTCCTGGCCATCATCTTTCTCGTCGTCATCAACCTGCGCGGCATCAAGGAATCGGTGACCATGCTCGCGCCGATCTTCATCGTCTTCATCCTGACCCACGTCCTGCTCATCGGCTACGGCGTTCTGAAGCACATCCCCCAGATCGGCGCCGTCGCCTCAGGGGTCCGCTCCGGATTCCGAGGGGGGCTGGCCACGCTCGGACTTGGCGGGATGGCCCTGCTCTTTCTCCGGGCCTTCTCCATGGGCGGCGGGACGTTCACGGGCATCGAGGCAGTCTCGAACGGTCTCCAGATCATGCGCGAGCCGCGGGTCCACAACGGCAAGAGGACCATGGTCTATCTCTCCGTTTCCCTGGCCCTGACGGCCGGCGGCATCCTCGTTTGCTACCTCCTGCTCGGCGTGGGCCCCGTCGCAGGCAAGACGCTCAACGCGGTGCTGGCGGGCCAGGTCTTCGGGGGCTGGAGCTTCGGCGGCCTCCTGGCCCTGATCACGATCTTCTCCGAGGGCGCCCTGCTCCTCGTGGCCGCCCAGACGGGGTTCGTCGACGGGCCGAGGGTCATGTCGAACATGGCCGTCGATTACTGGTTCCCCCATCGCTTCGCTTCGCTCTCGGACCGTCTGACCATGCAGAACGGCGTCATGCTCATGGGCGGGTCGGCCATCCTTCTCCTCATTTACTCCGGCGGCCGGATCTCGACGCTCGTCGTCATGTATTCGATCAACGTCTTCCTGACCTTCTCCCTGTCCGAGCTGGGCATGTCCCGCTTCTTTATCAAGAACAGGCGCAAGGAGCCGCACTGGAAAAAGCACTTGCCGGTCCACCTGACCGGCCTGACCTTGTGCCTGACCATCCTCATCGTCACCACGTTCGAGAAGTTCACGCGGGGCGGCTGGCTGACCCTGGTCATCACCTCGGTCGTGATCATGCTCTGCTACCTCATCAAAGGCCATTACAACCGGGTCCGCAAGGGCGTCCGCGAGCTCGATGACCTGCTTGTCGCCATTCCCCACAAGGGCGCCTATAACGCCGATCCGACCGATCCCGGGGCGATGACGGCCATCCAGCTCGTGAGCGGTTATTCCGGGTTCGGAGTCCACACCTTCCTATCCATCATCCGCGGCTTCCCCGGCCTTTATAAGAACTTCGTCTTCGTTTCCGTGGCCGAAGTCGACGCGGGGGCCTTCAAGGAATCCGAGTCCGTGGGCCGCTTGAACCAGGCGACCAAGGATTCGCTCAAGCAGTATGTCGACCTGGCTCGTCGTCTCGGCTTTCCGGCCGAGTCGCGGTTCGACACGAGCATCGACGTCGTCGAAACGGCTTCGGCGATATGTGAGCGCGTGGCCAGGGAATTCCCGAAATCGACCGTCTTCGCCGGGCAGACCGTCTTCAGGAGACCCGGCATTATCAACCGCATCCTCCACAACGAGACGGCCTTCGCCATCCAGCAGGAGCTTCGCTGGAAAGGGATCACGACGGTCATTTTGCCCATCCGCATCAATATATAGGTCGCCTCCTCCCCTATTTGAATCCCTCCGCACGGCTTTGTTCGGGAGATCGCCCCGCGCTCCCCGGACCCCCGGGAACCAGTTCGTTCGGTTCCCCCCGCTGCGCGGGTCCCCCCTCCACAACGGGGATCTTCGGGGCGATTCCCTCACAGCCATGCTTCGGAATTCCATCGGAAAAGGAAGCGAACTCTAAACCGGTGCGGTTGACAAAAGCCCGTCGGGCAGATATTAAGGGAAGACGCGAAGCCGATAGATAATGAGGAGGCCCCGCATGTCCACCCAGTTCGGAACGAAGCGCTCGCTCAGGACGCTCACACTCCCGGGAGCCGTCGCCGGCCTCCTCTTTCTCATCGGACACGGCGCCGCCTGCCGGGCCTCCTCGCCCGGCGCCGTCGCCGAGGAAAAGGCCGAGGTCGTCCGGACCTATCCCTTCTCCGACCCCGACCCCGTCCCCATCCTCGCCCGTTCGTCCATGTGGGGCCAGGGCGCCCGGCTCTATCCCTACTTCATGTTCGACCGCTTCACGGCCGAGCCTGTCGACAAGACCTGGACGGTCGTCCGGTTGAAGAATCCGTACATCGAGGTCGCCGTCCTGCCCGAGGCGGGCGGCAAGGTCTGGGGGGCGACCGAAAACGCGACGGGCCGCGATTTCCTCTACTGGAACCACGTCCTCAAGTTCCGGCAGATCGCCCTGCGCGGGCCGTGGACCTCGGGCGGGATCGAATGGAATTTCGGCGTCGTCGGCCACGCCCCCTCGACGGCGACGCCGGTCGACTATGTCCTCCGTCAGGATCCCGACGGGAGCGCCAGCTGTGTCGTCGGCACGATGGACCTGCCCTCACGGACCCGCTGGAGCGTGACCATCACGCTCCCCAAGGACAGCGCCGCCTTCGAGACGAGCGCCCTCTGGGTCAATCCCACGCCGTTCAGCCAATCGTACTATGCCTGGTCCTGCGCCGCGGTGAAGACGGCCGAGGACCTCAAGTACATCTTCCCCGGGCAGTGGTACATCGGCCATGATTATTCCGTCCCGTTCGAGCCCTGGCCGGTCGACCGCTCCGGACGGGACCTCTCCTGGTACAAGAACAACGCCACGCCGGGCTCCAAGAGCTATTTCACGGTCGGCGAATACGAGGATTTCTACGGCGGCTGGTACGAGAAGTCCGACACGGGCTTCGGCCACTGGTCGCGCTACGAGGACATGCCCGGCCGAAAGGTCTGGATCTGGGACCTGTCCCGTTCGGGCGGGATCTGGGTCGACCTGCTCACCGACAAGGACGGCCAATACACCGAGCCTCAGGCCGGACGGCTCCTCAACCAGTCCGATCACGGCGATTTCCCGCCGGGCGCGGCCGACCGCTGGCGCGAACGGTGGTTCCCCTATCGCGGCATCGGACCGATGGCCAAGGCGTCCTCCCGCGCCGTGCTCAGCGCGTCCCGCTCGGGCGACGCCCTCTCCCTCGGGCTCTTCCCGCTCCAGCCCCTCGACGACGATCTCGTCGTCAGCATCGCCGAGAAGGCGGTCTTCAGCGAGCGCCTCGTCCTCAAACCGGAGGAGGTTTGGAAGAAGGACGTCCCTCTGTCCGGGACGGCCGCCGACGCCGCGTTCGAGGTCCGGCTCGGCTCCGAGCTCGTCTACCGCAGCGCGCCGGCCGGGGATGACCTCGAGCGTCCTCTCCACTTCAGCACGCCGTCCGGCGACACGGCCGAGGCCCTCTTCCTTCAGGCCCGCGGTCTCGAGCGCCAGCGGAGTCTGGCCGAGGCCCTCGACAAATACCTGGCCGTGATCGCCCGGGAGCCGCTCCACGTCCGCGCCCTGGCGCGGGCCGGGGAGCTCTGCACCCGCCGCGGGGAGCCGACCCGGGCCCTCGAATTCGCCGGCCGCGCGCTCGCCGTCTCGATGTACGATCCCGAAGCGAACTTCGTCTACGGTGTCGCCGCCCGGAGGATGGGGCGGCTGGTCGATGCCAAGGAGACCCTCGGTTG
>Ga0326726_10000513_pt1 | contig 35858 bp, 28 predicted proteins | sample MHFenrmetagenome_2_FD_207603 | JGI IMG/M metagenome (GOLD analysis project Ga0326726, IMG submission 207603) | Lab enriched peat soil microbial communities from Michigan Hollow, Ithaca, NY, United States - MHF15MN | ecosystem: Environmental > Terrestrial > Soil > Wetlands > Peat | place: USA...
CCCTGAGCAAAAACAGGAAATCTTTCAGCAGCTCGAATGGCATGAACTCCCTAAGCAGTTGAAACTCGAATTCTTCGTTTCGCTGCCACTGAAGGCTAAAGAACGGATTTTCGAGCTACCAGACATCCACGCCAGAGAAAACGCGACCTGCGTCGAATATGACCGTTTAAAATCGATTCAGGAACCGCAAAGAACGTCAGAACACAATTCACCCGACGCTCCCCAACCCCAGCACCCTTATGATCCTAAGAAAATACAGGGCTGAATTCTGAGCGATGCATAGGCTCGACAATCAACCCACCTGACGCCACTGCACCCAACAAACAGAGGCCCGGCTTGGCCGGGCCCGCGAGGTATTGCAAATCAGATCATCGAATGCTCGGAAAAACTGAAATATCCGCCCTTGCTCCCGATAATGACATGATCCAGAATCCTGACATCAAGCAGATTTCCTGCAGCCACAAGCATCTTTGTCACGTTCTTATCGGCCACGCTCGGCTCAACATTCCCGGACGGATGATTATGGGCCAGAACGAGCGCGTAGGCATTGGCCAGCAACGCACCCTTGAACACCTCTCGCGGATGGACCAGCGAAGAGTTAAGCGTACCCCTGCTGATCATTTCAATCCCAAGCACATGGTTTTTCGTATTCAGATAGATGGCATAAAACTCTTCGCCCGCCTTCTCGTGCAGTCCAATCGCGCGAAGCAATTCAGAAACCGAGCTGCCACCAGTGATTTTCCTGTCAGCATACTTGAATTCGCTTTCCCTCACTAACCGAACCCCATATTGCGGAATAGTAACCATCGCTGCATCTGCGGTGAAAAGCGGAAGTGTGTTCGTGTGTACCATGATCGTAACCCCTTTTTTGTTGCCTGCTGTTTGCCGTTCAAATCATTCCCCGGGGGGACAGAGGCGTCCCGAGGACAGGCAAACTTTTTGGGCAAGGGAGACAAGAGAGCTGCACAAACGAAGAGCGGAAGCGAACGGCCCTTGAGCAAAAAGGCAAACTGGCGTATCTTGGCCGGCCCCCTCCGGGGATGAGAAAGAATTCCTCAATCCGTGAAGCGGGCATGACATCACCTTCTTATCTTCGGAAGTTTCTTTTCGGAAGGACGGCAGTGGAACACATGACCGCACTGACGCATCATGTCGGTTCGACCGGCATAACAAAAAAAGTGCTGTACTGCGCCGGGCAACCGGAACAGTTGAGCACCACAGCAGCATTGCCAAGGCGGAGACCGCCTAAAGCCCTGAACTGTTGGTCGTGGAATGAATGAACGCTGGCGTGGTGTTTTGCGCGGCTGTTCCAGCAAAACCCATGACCGCGGCAGAAGGGAGCACCGGCAGTTGAGGGCGAAGCCCCTGTTTTACCGCCTCACGTAACGTCATCGACGACGGCGCTGCCACTTGATGATGACATGCTGACATGGCAGCATGTTGACAATACGACAAGCCTGCATGCCATCATGTAAACATGACAAAATTCAAACATGTAAAAAGCCCCAGATTAACCGGGGGTCTTTGTCACTATGGAACGCTCACGACCCCCGCAGGAGAACTTTCAGATGCTTTACGTGAAGCGATATGACTTACGATAGACCCGCCGGCAGTTTGGCACAAATGGCCTGACGGGCGGATTTCATCCGGAGGGACTCCGGGTATGATGGTTTGGAGGAAAGAAGGGCAGTTCGATCGTGCATTCACATCTTAGATGACCTTTACATATAGGACATTATGCAACAATGATTACATAAAAAGAGTCATCAGATACTGAACTTAGAAGTGAGAGGTCTGCGAGGCTTTTTGCGCAGACCGTTCGACTGCCTGGTTGGGAATTCTTACTGCCTGTTGATTACTTCGTTCACTGCTCTATTCCACCGTGAATTGTGGATAAGACGCTCCTCCTGAAGGTTTTCTTGGAGAATCTCTCGCTTGCTCAAACTTGAAATCGTTTCCCAATCATTTCTGAAGATGTAGGTGGCGTTGCCGGTGTTCGGACTTTCAAGAACATACCGACGCCGCCCAGTGAAGCCAAATACGACGTAGTCACTGAACCCGCCGAGGCCGACTGCAACGAAGTCGGGATTGTGCCGGGTAATGGCTCGAATTCTTTCGGTGGCCGTGGCCCTGTCATCCTCAGACAACCGCTGAAGATAGTCATCCAATGCCTGTCGTGCACGCGCAAATGGATACTGGCCTTGAGGAAGGATTTTCCAGTTGAGCTTTCTTATCTGTGTGGGTTCTGTTAAATCTGGCTGTACAATTTCAAAGGAAGGAAAGCATTCCAGAAAAACATTGAGAATGTTGACTATGACTGGCTCATCTTCATCTCGAGCGATGATGCGCGATGCGGCAACAATGTGGCCGCTTTTACGCATCGCGGTAAGAAACTCCTCAGGTGGTGGAATCAATTCCCGTGGATAAGCCTCGTAGTCACGACTTTGGATTCCGTAATGTATTTGGCCGTGCCAGTCTTTCCAGGAAGTGTTGATCATTTTTGAACGGGTCTCCATAGGAAGATCCCGCCTAACCATTTCCTTGCCGTGCGCATTGAATCCAGTTGCCGGTCCAATAGCAACAGGAAGAATAGAGTCGCCCTCAGGGGGAATGTCGTTAAATCCGATTTTTTCAGAAATCGGCTCCGTGAGTGGAGGGCTTATAAGCCTGAACTCCGGTAGCCGCTCAATGATTTTCCGATAGACTGAAAGTGTGCGAACTTGCTTTGGCATACTTAGCCTCCTTTTGTCCCTATTGCCCAACGTTTAAATCAGCCGCGCGGCTTTTTGCGTCGGCTGAATTTAATGGTTAGCTCTTATCAATTACAACCGTCTGGTTCTTCATTTGCATATTCCCAGAAAAACATGGCCTGTCACCGATCACTTACTGTGGTTTAGAAATGTCTCAGTCACCTATTCTCATAAAAAATCAACCGCCATTACAGTCACCTCCTTGTATAGCGCACTTTGCTGAAAATCAGGGTACTGCTCGGCATAAGCTAGTATATGCTTCTTTGCCTGAGCTGCATCAGCGACCAGTGCAGGATGCCGCAGTGCATAACTAATATGCCCAAATATAAGGTCTTGCGGGTGCTCTTTGCGTTGAAATTCGATATCCGCTATACAACCTGACAAGATGCGTTCGCTCAGTGCTTTCACCTCATCTTGAAAATAGGAGATGTCAGGGTACTCGTTATAACAGCTCAATACTCTATAGGCATTATACTTGGCATGTCTTTGAGCAGTTGGTCGATATCCAGTGAAGACCCTGTTTACTTTCTCTTGGTGCGATGGAATATCGAAAAGGGGAAGATAGAGCAGATCATAGTACAGCCTACTGAAACCTTTACTTTCTCTTCTGAGATGATAGTTGATTTCATCTACAATTTTGTGAATTAATACCCTGTCCTCCTCTATATTGGAGTGCAACAGTGTTTTTATCGCTTGAAACACTAAAAAGGTATAAATTTGTTTTAAGTTGTTTAAAATAGTTCTTGCTGCTTGAAGTGCAGATCCTTCGCGCTTCAAGATTTGTAATGCCCTGCTGACTATTTGGTAGGGCAGCGTGCTGAAAAAGTCGTCTTGCGACAGGATTATTTCCGCCGCTGTTTTTGCTGGCTCCGCACCCGCCTTGTTCAGCGCCGTGCTGACTATCGAATCAGGCAGCGTGCTGAAAAAGTCGTCTTGCGACAGGATTATTTCCGCCGCTGTTTTTGCTGGCTCCGCACCCGCCTTGTTCAGCGCCGTGCTGACTATCTCGAAGGGCAGCGTGCTGAAAAAGTCGTCTTGCGACAGGATTATTTCCGCCGCTGTTTTTGCTGGCTCCGCACCCGCCTTGCTCAGCGCCGTGCTGACTATCGAATCAGACAGCGTGCTGAAAAAGTCGTCTTGCGACAGGATTATTTCCGCCGCTGTTTTTGCTGGCTCCGCACCCGCCTTGTTCAGCGCCGTGCTGACTATTTGGTAGGGCAGCGTGCTGAAAAAGTCGTCTTGCGACAGGATTATTTCCGCCGCTGTTTTTGCTGGCTCCGCACCCGCCTTGTTCAGCGCCGTGCTGACTATTTGGTAGGGCAGCGTGCTGAAAAAGTTCGGCTGTTCCAATACGAACCGACAGACTTTTGTTCTCAAATCCCGTGATGGTAACGCAAAAAGAACTGCCTTGAATACAGGACCAGTTACATTGGCGAGACCATTTTTCAGCACTTTCATTAGTTGTTCTATGGCTTTATCGTTCATAGTCATTTGCCGTTCAGTATGCAGCCATAGCCAAAGTATAAGTACTCCGTTTGGAGAACTGTTACCGGTGAGAGTATTTAAAAGTTTTGTCAGACTGTGATTGTCAAGACTTAGTGCCTTTGCCAATTCTACCTTATGCTCATCGGCGTATACGATACCCTGTTCCGCCAATATGTCATGGTTGAATTTGATGAAATGAAGCTTTCCTTTACTTTTAGTAACCACCGTCCTTTTGTTTACGAGGGCATTCACCTCCTCTGGATAGCCACACATTGCTATCCGTTCTATTAGTTCTTCATTATCCCCCAAATAGGCAGCGGCATTCAGGAAGAAATCTTCTGGGAAAATGGTATAGACCATACTCTCGGAAGCATAGATGCTGGCTAGCAAGTGCAGTGCTTTGCCAAATCCATGATGATGTTCGTCCTCTTCCAGTGCTAACAGTTTTTTGGCAATAATATTTTGGAAAGCGGTCAATACGCCATCCTTTAGGTCAATATGGATATATGTATCCCGCTCATTTAACAGAGCGGTCGCCACGAACAGAATCATGAAAAGAGCAGCATGGTCGAGCAGCGTTGGCAGTTCATCAAATTTCGCAAGGATTGCACCGTAGTCCTTGGAGAACGTGGCTATATGTTTGAGTACGTTCCGATTTTCACTGGGCAGTAGTTGGTATTTGGAATCGTGGTAGCAGTAACTACCATAGACGGAAGACTGGAAGCTGCGGTCACCGATGAGCACAAGCACGTTGTGCTGGCCTTTCAGCCAAGTGAAGAAGTCCGTACCGCTTTTGTCTTTCATGTTGCGGTACCAGTCTTCCATGAAGACGAGATGGCGCAGTTGGCTATTTTCACTGATAGACTTTGCGTCATGATTGATGAAATCAGCCATGTTTTCCACCCACCAGCAGATATAACCCTGCTTGGCACGGTCAATGGCTAACTGGCGCAGCAAGGTAGACTTGCCGCTGCCGCCTTCGCCATACACTACGGCAGCTATTTTTGTATCCAAAAAAGGCTTTGCGAACAGAGTGTCGAGCATTTCATCTATGGCTGGTCGGCATTTTCGTTGAGCTGCCAAGCCCTTACATACGCCTAGCCACTGCCAGTCACCGTCCACCTTTGCGGTGTAGAAGTGGAAGGGATCGGCCTGTCTGCTTTCTAAGCTTTTTAAGATGTCGGGGTGGAGTAGTTGGACTCCGCTACTGATACTGCCCTCAGCATACATTCGCTGGAGGCGTGGATGGATATGCACAGCTTGTTCGAGATCATCCCAAAACCAGATTTGTACCTCTTTATTGTAAAGGAGTGTGAGTGCATCGGCGTTGTCCTTCAGTTCGGTGCGCCGTTCCAGAGTAGAGGCATAGATGAACACGTCAAATTGATGTGAAGCTATTGCCGATTGCAGGTCATGCTCTATTTCCCTGATCGCATCAGCAGAACCATAGTTCTTTGGGTCTTTTTTATACTTGCACTGGACAACAACCTTTTGGCCACCACCTTTATTGTTGGCAGCTGTTATTAGGCGGTTGGTGGCATTGATATCAATCCCACCTTGCTTTTGCCCACTACGGCCATAGCGTTGTGCAGCAAAATCGCCAAACCAGTCCCTCGCTACTTCGCAGCAAAAGTCCTCGAACTGATCACTGCTTTGAATTGGTATTATGCGGTATGGATTCAAGAACGTTGACATCGCGTATTCCCATTCTGAGTCATTACTGCCCCTATATCTAACGTCATCAGCATTTATGCGCTAACAATGTATAGACTGATCTGCCTAATCCAGAAAAAGCAGAAAGCTTCTTTCTGTATAAGACAACTTCATAACCGCAACAGCAGGCCAGTTAATTAATTATTATTAAACAATTTATAAATATTAACAACCATTCAAACCAAGCGATTTATACTGATCAGTCTAACCCGGATTTAAACATGTAACCAGGGCTTTTCTTTCATTCAATCATTCGTGGCTATCAGTACCTGCAAATCTATACTTGGTGCCATCGCGGAAGGGGTAATAAATAAGCCGACGGTAAGGCTTACGATTGTTTTTTAATATAATAAAACAGATTATCAATTTTTTAGCCGCTTGGGTAAGCGATCACTCCTCAATCTTCAGAAACCGGTAGTACGTAGCCCGTGAAATCTTCAGGGTGCTGCAGATTTCGCCAACGCTGATGCTGAGGTTCTTGCTCATCTTCTTGGCCATCTGGACTTTTGGGTTGTTCGTGGAGATCTTCGGGCGTCCGCCCTTTTTTCCTCTTGCCCGGGCGGCTTTCAGGCCGGCTTGGGTTCTTTCCTGAATCAATCTCCGTTCGAACTGAGCCAGTGTAGCGAATATGTTGAAGATCATTTCGCCGGAGGCGGTGGTGGTGTCGATGCCACCGTCATTGATCGAGCGGAAGCCGACTCCCCTGCCCTTCAGTTCTTCGACGATTTCGATGAGGTGTTTCAGGGAGCGGCCGAGGCGATCGAGTCTCCAGATGACAAGGGTGTCACCTGCCTTCAGTTCCTTCATGCAGGCGGCGAGGCCTGGGCGTTCGGATTTCGATCCGCTAGCTTTGTCGACAAAGATGAGTTTGTCTGCGATGCCGGCATGTTTGAGGGAATCGAGTTGGAGGTTGAGTTCCTGGCCGGAGGTCGAGACTCTTGCATAGCCGATGAGCCGACCATTTTTTGTTACTGCGTCTGACATTTTTAAAAATCACTCATATTTACGGATAATTGGATCATAGATATATGATACGCATTTATAAGACTGAAAGGGGCTGAAAAAGGGGCTTTTGCTGTCCCTTCCCCGCCGTCTCAGAAAACGACCGTTTTATGAGATACCGTATTGATAGATTAGAACATTTTTCACTTACCCTTTTTCTTGAGGCATTTTCAGGCTCTATATTTCAGTTGTAAAGTCAAGTTCTTATAGTAAATAACTGATAGAAAAACCGGCTAAGAGTTGGAGGCCGTTGATGTGAATCACAAAGATAATACTCTTTAAAACTAGATAAATTGTATATCATACAACACAAACAAATCATCTCGGAAGTGTCATCAGAAATCGATCAACCATTTCGAACAATAGATCTGAAGGATCTTCACCTCTATCCCTCATATTCAACATTTCGCAGATTTTCTTATCATCGATTGTAAGTATTAGTTTTCCATGTTCACGCATAGCCCCTTGCATCATCATATCAGCGTTATTACTTGAGCCTTTTCGGCTAATAATTATCGCCACTCTACGAAGGGCTTTTTCAAGTAAGTATTTCTCAGTAGTAAGCACTTGGCCCTGAGTAATCTCATCATTATAGTTCTTAAACTCAAAAACAATGTATCTAGAATTCAATTCCTCAACAAGAAACCTCCAAAAAGCCGTAGCAGGGTTAATTCTACATATATAATCATATCGATTCAATCCATCATCAGTCCGGAGCTGCCTATGCCATCCATATAAATTATCTGCAAATAAGTATTTGATTATACTATCACATTTTTCTTCATACTTTGACCACTCTTCTTTCCCGGGTTTTAGCAATTCAAGTTCATTGCACAGCAACTCTCCCATGTTAGATTTTTTCAGGTGACTAATTTTCTTATTTTGAAATCCCCCAGTCACCTCCACATCGCCTCTATTCTTTATCGAATCATCATTTGTATCAATATTTAACAAAACAAGCAGCTTATCGGTTAGTTCTGGAACTTTTGATGCCATATTAATAAGATCTGTGCGATCTATAATACGAACCCCATAACTATCCTCTAATTTTGCGTTTATCCCTACAGGAATAACGCAGGACACAATAAGCATTACCTTCTCTGCATCAAGCGCATTTTGAATTAATCGAACTACAGCCGCATCAATAAGTGAAATCTGTGCTCGTGCAGTTCTGTAGTATTTAACTTCTACCGCACATCGTTCTTCATTATCTAGAGTGATTAGAAAATCAAATTCTCGTAAACCTGAAGGCTTAATGTCAAAATCATTTCCGAGCAATATCTCATACACTAGATCATGAAATTCTTTTGATTGCGAGTAATCATTATTCATAAATAATAAGATTTAACTGATTAGATTATCTTCTAAGATTTTATCTTTTTTATGTGCTTCTATATCTTGAGAACAACTGATTCTGAGCCGTCACAATCTGTTCAGAATCCATCACAACCCGTGATAAAACCTTTTGATTTTCTGAGCCATCAACGCTCTACGAGCTCCGAGAAAATCCTCGTAATCTTTTAATGTCATCTCATAAATATTACTCGGAATACAATTGGCCTCAAGATTTTCCTCAAAATCTGAAAGAGTATCAATACCACCATAAGCCAGTTTGCCACTCAGGCATTGCTCACGTATTTGACCAATATATTCTGCCGGAGACCTTTTCCCCACCTTGATGTTAATCTCCTGCTGAACATAGACATAGTTAGCAACCTGGTTGTACTGATTCTTGCCAAAACCATTCTCCTTTAAATACTGCCTGGGAAATATATGATGAATATCTCCCCTGTGTTCGATCATTTCCTTAACACTTATGTCTCGGGACAGGAAACCTTTATCATTGAATTTTGCTTGTGCTGCCCAGAAAATATGCAGCGCAGGAGCACTACTTCCTGATGTAGTCAGGCGCTGGATCAAGCCGGAATCCCAGAATGAGTCGCTCAAGTATGCAGTTTCAACATCATGAAGAACACTCTCAATACCTGATTCATTGATTTCTCTGATGTCGCTGTCAAATTTAGATTCCGGGGAGCCCGAATATCGGCCAAGTAATATGCTCATGACAAACCATCTTCGTACATAGCGCTCTATCAACGCATCTGTCATCCTAATTTCTTTCAGATGCAGAAAAAGAACATAAGCGAAATTGAGAGCGTTCTGCGAGCGCATCAATTTCGTATCAACAAATCCGGCGGATTTTACAATCATGACAAATCGCTTGAACAGCGTCTCGTTCATAAATGTACTTACTGCATCGCTTAGGGTTAGGAAGGAGGCTTCCGCTATGGCATCTTCATAGGTGCGATTTTCAAAGTTTCTACCAGAAAGAAGACTCACGAGGTCACTGAGCTTACCACGTTTAAATTTGTAACAGAAAGCCACTCGAAGCATATCATTATAGTCTGGATCATAGAGATCGTCGTTTTCATCCCGTATCCACTTCATTTTGCTGAAGTAGTCGGTGTTGATGAACTCCCTGTCGTTTTCGGAAATATGAGTATAAAACTCAGGCTTTACCGCCATGTGGCAGAAATAATCAATAGCTTTGCGCAAGATATTCCCACCATAAGTTTCATTGGCTGCGATCTTTGACATCGCAAAATCAGCCTGGCTCAGCACAACACCTTTGGAATTTATGCGAATAAAAATCTCGGTGACTGTCTCTATCTCAAGATCATGGTTCAACTCGATCATACCTATAGGGCGTTGTACAATCGACTTGAGCCGCTGTATATTTCGTTCCAAGGCGCTTTCGCTGGCTTCCGGGTTTTTGTCCTGATAATTTCTTACAAACTGAAGCGTTGAAAACTCTGGCTTGATGATTTCAGCAATATCATGCACCCAAGCTTTATCTTTAAGGATTGCTGGATTAAGGACCTCAAAACGTTCTTCGACAGGATGAAAAGCAATTTTGATGATGACTTTATTGTAAGAGTCATCGATAACTGGTTGACCAACTAAGGCCGTAGTCAGCGCCGTAACACGTTGCTGACCATCAATCAACACCTTCTTTCCCATTGAAAGAGTTCCATCCTTGAGACGAACATCCGGGTTTCTCCATGAGATGATGTAACCCACAGGATAGCCCTGATAGAGACTGTCCATAAGGTCCCGGACTTTAGTGCTGTCCCAGACGAATGGGCGCTGTATTTCAGGAATGGCAATCTCACCGGATTTAACCCAGTTGACAATATTATCAATGGTATACTGGTTGACTGAATATTTCTGCATTAAGTTTATTTATATTGGGTTAAATATAACTCTAATTGTTTATAGAATAGTTACTTAACATTTCCATGTTTTATGGATGATGTAAGGTCAAGTAAAGTTTCAACTTGTCCAGCAGCACGCATCACCTGATAAAGATTGATATCATCAATTGTGATTTTATTCTTTACAAATCTCGCAAGATATGTTTCAGACTTTGGTGTAACTCCATTGCGCTCACAAACAAGATATGAGACTGATTCAGCTTCGATTTCACGATGTTCGTAGATCAATGAATGTCGCACACTAATGCAAAGGTTTTTATCGGGGCCTATATGACCGAGGTAGAGATGGCCCAGTTCATGCGCGAGTGTTGAAAATTGGACTGCGACTGAATGATTTTTATTGAGATCAACTCGGCAACAGTTTATGTCTTTCTCTCCATTCGACTGATGGGTTACAGTAATAGCACCGGCACTATTGTCTCCCCCATCGAATCGTTTCAACTCAATATTTTTATGGGTCATTCTTGATCTGTATGAACAACTTGAATGGTTGCTGTTCTAACGTCCACGGCTTGTCCTTTTTACAAATTAGCCGATCGTTTTACAATAATTACTGATGATCACACCGCCTTATGAATTGCGGCCAAAAAATCTATACGCAAGAACCTTTTTGACAATAACATTAAACGCGGGCACCAGCAGTTCTTGATTTTGGCACAGTCCATTCAGTAGATAACGCCTCGGCCTGCTGCAAAACCGTTTGCACGGCGGTGTCCTGAAGATCGGGCGGGTAGCCATACTTGCGCAAGATACGTTTCACAAGCACACGCATCCGGGCTCTTGCTGAATCCCGATGCGCCCAGTCCACAGAGATGTTCTCGCGCAGGCTCATCAGCAACTCGTGAGAAATGAGTCGGAGCTTATCGTCACCCATCATCTGCACAGCGCTTTCGTTCTCGGCCAGCGCATCATAGAAGGCGATCTCCTCGTCGGACAACCCGGACTCTTCACCTCGCTGACGGGCAGCCCGAATATCCTTAGCCAGCTGGATGAGCTCCTGTAGCACCTCCGCAGTGGTGATGGCGTTAGCATGATATCGCGCAACCGCTTCCTCGAGCCGCTCAGAAAATGCCTTGGTCTGCACCACATTGGCCTTGCTACGCGAGCGAATGCCGTCGTTAATCAGCTTACGCAACGCTTCCAATGCAAGATTCTTCTTCTCCATTTGCTGAACTTCGGCGAGGAACTCGTCGGACAGTATGGAGATGTCAGGGCTCTTGATGCCTGCAGCAGCGAGAATGTCCACGATCTCGGTCGAAACAACCGCACGGCTGACTATCTGCTGGATAGCCAACTCGCGTTCTTGTCGGGTCACTACCGACCCGGTGCTTCTCTTCACAAGCGCCGCGCGAATCGCTTGGAAAAACCCCACCTCTTCGCGGATTTCTCGTGCCTCATCGGATGCCGATGCCAGGGAAAACGCCGTGGAAAGAGCCAAGACCGTATCCTGATATCTGCGATGGGCGTCCTTCTTGCCTTCCTTTGTCGTCTCTTTCGCCGCCAACTTTTGTTGCAGATCGAGAATCCATTCGATAGCTCCAGCCATCATCGCCAAGCGCTCTTGTGGCGTCCCGCCCATCGCGGATGCGTAGTCGAAGCCATGGTACATATCACACACGACCTCATACTTCTCCATCATCACAGCGATGGCCTGCGCTTCATCGACTCCGATGTTTTCCTGGTCGTTCTTCGAATACTGCTGCAGGGCTGATTTGAGGTTCTGCGCAATACCGATATAGTCCACGATCAACCCGGCAGGCTTGTCACGGAAAACACGGTTCACGCGTGCAATCGCCTGCATCAAACCATGTCCTTGCATCGGCTTGTCCACGTACATTGTATGCATGCAAGGTGCATCAAAGCCGGTGAGCCACATATCCCGGACGATCACCAGCTTGAGCGGGTCTTTTGGATTGCGGGCACGCTTAGCCAGAAGATCGCGTCTGGCCTTGTTGCCAATGTGTTGTTGCCACTCCTGAGAATCGCTCGCTGCCCCTGTCATCACAATTTTGACCGCGCCAGCGTTGTCATCAGCACTGTGCCAGTCCGGCCGAAGCTTGACGATTTCATCGTACAGCTTTACGCAAATACGGCGGCTCATGCACACCACCATCCCCTTGCCATCAAGCGCTGCTACGCGATCCTCGAAGTGGGCGACCATGTCCTTTGCCACCAGTGCGAGACGTTTGTCACTACCGACCAGGGCTTCGACCGTTGACCACTTCTTCTTGAAGCGCTCCTGATCGGATTCGGAGTATTCCTCTGTCAGTTCGTTGACCTCCTCGTCGATCTTCGGTTTTTCGTTCTCGTCAAGTTCGATGCGTGCCAGACGAGACTCGTAGTAGATCGGTACGGTCGCACCGTCTTCGACCGCACGGCTGATGTCGTAGACATCGATGTAGTTGCCGAACACCGCTGGGGTGTTGACGTCGTCCGCCTCGATGGGCGTACCTGTAAAACCGATAAAGGATGCGTTTGGCAGGGCATCCCGCATGTACTTGGCGAAGCCATAGGATATTTCGCCGGTCTTCGCATCCACCTTGGCCTTGAAACCGTATTGACTGCGGTGCGCTTCATCTGCGATAACGACCACGTTGTGACGTGTGGTGAGCGGTTCTACGATCTCACCAAACTTCTGCAAGGTTGTAAAAATCACACCGCCCGATGCCCGACTTAAAACCTTCTGCAAATCTTCACGGGTTTCAGCCTGCACCGGCGTTTGCCGAATCAGGTCGCGGCACATTGAAAACGTCGTGAACAACTGATCATCGAGATCGTTCCGGTCGGTGAGCATCACCAGCGTTGGGTTTGCCATTGCCGGATGTTTGACCAGCTGCCCGGCGTAAAACGCCATCAACAGGCTTTTGCCGGAACCTTGGGTATGCCAAATCACCCCGGCACGCCTATCGCCTTTGGTCTGAGACTTGACGCTGGAGAAACCATAGTCTGCCGGATTTTCAGTCACACATTGAGATTGGGTGGAAGCACGAATCGTTGACTCCACAGCCCGCCGCACGGCGTGAAACTGGTGGTAACCAACAATGATCTTGGTCAGCCCTGAACCGGTTTCTCCGAAGACCGTGAAATGGCTAAGCAGGTCGAGCAGGCGGCGGTGCTCAAAAACACCTTCGACAAGCGTCAGGAGTTCGGGTGATCCCTTTGGAGCAATCTCTTGGCCGTCAGTTGTGCGCCAAGGCATGAATCGCTCCAAATCGGCAGAGAGCGATCCAATCCTGGCAGCAATACCATCAGAAGTCACCAGAAATGCATTGCTATTGAATAGCGACGGGATTTGCTGCTTGTAGGTCTGCAACTGGTTGAAAGCCCCGGCCAAGGTCGCATTGCCACTTCCGGGAGCCTTTAGCTCGATCACTCCAAGAGGCAACCCGTTCACAAATACCACCACATCGGGACGACGATTGTACTGACCGGTAATAACCACGAATTGGCTCACGGCCAACCAATCGTTCTGTTCTGGTTGCTCGAAGTTGATGAGCGCCACCTTGCCCGCGGTCAGTGTGCCATCATCGGCATAGTATTCGACATCTACGCCTTCAATTATCAGTTTGTGAATGCGGCGGTTCTCTTCGAGCAGAGATGGTAGTTCGGACTGCATCACCTTCCGAACGGCATCCTGTATAGCCTCCAATGGCAGGGCAGGGTTCAGGCGAGTAACAGCCTCCTCGAACCGTTTCTTGAAAATGACCTCGTCGTGACTTTCTCGCTCCGGGCGGTATCCATCAGGGCCGATGTCCTCTTCACGTTCGATGCTATAATTCAGCGCACGCAATTGATCCAGCAGCGCTTGTTCCAAAGCGACCTCTGACAGAAACGCCATTACGGTTCTCCTTGTTCTTCAGTGGGCTCAATGTCCGGAGCCAGGGACCCGCGCGCAGCATTCAACGCTTCGACATAGGCCTCCCGGTCCAATTGGTAAAGCAAACGGCTGACTTCGATGTTGATTGGCAGCTCTTCACCGCCTGGCAACAAAAAGCGCAATGTAGGGGTATCGCCATCCTCAGTATCTACCGACAGACCCACGTGTGCATCGATCAATTTATTATTCGCTGCGAAACGATCCCAAGGTTCGCGCGAGGTGATAGGATCAAGTTTTGCATCCAGATAAGCTTTGTGTATAAAGGTCACAATCGCATCTGCTGCGAGAATTGCCGCGCGACGGTGATAAACAGTCAAGGCTTGGATGAACCCATCCTTCCCATGGCTCAATGGCCCTGAGTCATTTCTTAACACTCGGAGAGACTCAGCTAAGCCATTATGGTGCTTGATAAGGTCGGCAAATTTCCTATCCCGGACATCACCACGTTTTAAAACCCGAGTTGCAGCAGACACCCATTCAGTGATCGGAGCATCATCCCGTGATGGCTTTAATGGCGACGCCGGATTGTCAAGTTGGTCGATAACTACCCGACAAACGCACTCCACGAGCCCCTTTGCGGCATCGATCGAACTGTCGTTACCATTTTCAAGGCCTGCTTGTAGCGCTTCGAATGTATGCTGAAGCATTGGTGCATCATGCCAATAAGCGCAGGCCTCACGAATGCCAGGGCACCAGTCCAAACTCATACAACACCTCCAGCATTTCGGATAGCCTTCAGAGTGCCAAGAACTTCCATGAAGTGCTTTGGCAACCATCCGCCACGTATGGTGTCATGAGGCTGGAATGAAAAACTTATTACCATCTAAACTCTTTTAGCTTGGTTGTAAATTCATTGATTCCAGCAACGCATTCATCTGCCGAATTACCAAAAAGGCCGCTTCTAACGTAAAGTGATTTGTCACCAAGAGTTTGAAGAGCAGCGCTCAGTTCCTTGAGGATCCGGACGCGGTTATCACTCCGATAGCCATAGCACCCTAACGCTATCCAATACCAATCCTTGGTGCGTTTCGCGTAGAAAGCATCACTGAGAGCCATTAAGATTTCAAGCTTGTCAAAGGCATAGCTAAATCTGGCTTCGGACGGGCTTATGCTTCGGAAATAAGGTTGCAGGAGAGCATGAAGCCAGTCACTGAGCGGTACATGATGCCGCTCCATGCCTTCGAGAAATTTCGCAGCCTCAGGACCACGTTCGAAGAGACCACCCGCCGGCAACAATTCGACGATGGTGCTTTCTTCCCGATGCTTCTGGTGAACAGTGGTGCCGAATAGCTGCCCCAGGAAGAGCAGGCCTTGCTCGCCCGCTTCAATAGCCCCTATACCAAGTGCATACAGAAGCAAAGTGGCCGGATATCGTTGCAACTCGATCCAAATGGTGAACCCTGCTTCTTCCCGCAGCGTGGCCAAGCGTGCGAGAGCAGTCTGCCAAGTGGCGTAGTGCCAATCCTCCGCCCAATAGCCGCCTACTGCAGCCATCGCAATCAGGGTTTCACAGGTAGCTTCATACGCTCGGACACGCGCCGTAAAGGTTATCGAATCCGGCGCAGGACCTCCCTGTACGGAAAATGCAGGGGTGGAAATAGCTTCTAGTATTCGATCCACTTCACCACTGACCAGATCGGCTAAACGAATGCGGTACTTGGGCTCGGAGAGATAACTTTTGAGACTGGCAACTGCAACTTCGATCGATAAAGGATGCGGCCGCGAACACTGCTCCAGTGCTTCAACGAGACGCGCCAGTTCAGAGAAAAAGCTGTCCGCATCCGAAATCTGAAGCGTTTGCGCCTGCCGATGTTCGATCAGACGCTTGGCTGCCATGCCAAGCTCGCCGCGAACAGCCCAGAAGTGGGAAAAACGACGAGAGACAGCCCGTTCGACAACAGCACGTAAAGCGGTATCCCATTCTGCCGACCAGCCGCAAACGATCATTCCGAACTCATCGAATATGCGGCCCAGCAGGTCCTCGAATTCCTTGGGATAAGTCTCCAGTTCGGCTGGCGTGTTGCGTATCCGTGTGTCCAGGTAGTCGCCGTGCACTTTGAACACACAGCAGCGGGTGTGAATTAGTGGCATCGCACCGTGCACCTGATCCGGCGAACTGAGCACCGTCGGGACCACCCCAACATCTGCCAAGGCCGTCTCCATTAGGCGATCGAAATTGGTGGTGATGATGACGCGGATGTAACCCTTCGCAGCAAGATTGGCGATAGCCCGGTGCGCGGCAGTGGGAGCTTTGAGTCCCTCGGCACGATCTTCATCGGATGGCTCCAGATAGGCACGAAGCAACTGTTGGCGTTCAGCTGGGGTCTTGACCAGTGCGTCCAGCAGATCGGAATATTCCGGTTCCTTGCGGTAACGTTCGCGATACCAGTTGGCTGGATCGGTGCCAAAGGTCTCTCCCGATACCTCAGCCAATCTGCGTACCAGATCGAGCGTGATCTCCCAGCCAGTAGGAATTCGGGCGGAGCGTGAAACGCCCGAGCCGAGCACTACGGCGTAGACGCCGGGGTTCGCCTGGATGGAAAAAGCAAGGGAGTGCAGGGGGTCGATCATAGCGTAACCCCCTTTTGCAAAAATCGCTCAGCATCCGATACTCGCAGTTCGCCGGAGATAAGCTTGGGCAGTAAGGTATCTCGAAGCTGGGCGAGGCATTTTGACTCTTGAATGTTTGCGATGATTTCCTCACTCACTGCTTGGATGTGCTGATTGAATGCAGCTGCTACATCCTCATGTGGCAAAACAACTGCGTAGCGTGCCATTTCAGACCAACTTGTACGTGGCATCTTCGTTCCAGTAGAACCAGCGTTGGTATATTCCACAAACGCATCACTTGATGTATGGGATAGAACGAAACCGAACCATATGGGCAACTTTGGCGTGATAACAACTATATCGGTTGAGCACACCCCGTCGACGGGAGCGACGCCGACCTTATGAAAGTACGGCCGTAGTTTACCAAATAGGATTTCTCCGCACTTAAACCCGTATTTATTACTTTCCACTCCATTCGCCACGCCCCACTCAGTAAGCGCGATGCTGCGCTTGGGCATATGTTCCAGTGCGATATAGGCTGTTTCGTCTTTGATTTCACCTGGCTGCACGCTACGGCGAGGATGCACTGCAACCTCCCCCAGTGAGCCCAAACGCCACCCATCTGGAATCTCCCCCAACTCCGATTTGACAAGTCGACTGGGAAAAAGGTCGTAGAGGTGCTCGGGTAGACCTGGCAATGTATGACCACGCTGCCAGCGACCATCCATTATGGCGCGCACCGGCTCGAAGTCCACGAACCACGCTTTGAACAAGGCGCGAGCCATTGACTCCAGCGTTTCATTCGAGCGCCAATTGAGTTCGATTTTGTCGTCTAGTGTACCGAGAATGTGAGAAATGGCGTGTTGTTCGGGAACTGGCGGCAAATGAATTGGAAGACTCTTTAGGACTTCAGTATCCAGTTTTCCTGCACCAATTCCAGTATGCTCGACCTTGGCAAGAAGCATTTGTTCGTTGCCAGTCAACCAATAATACAAGAAGCGGCTGGTTATCTCATTTTTTGTACGAAGAGCTTTAACGTCCTGGTTAAATGCAACGTCTCTTGCGGCAATACCGACGGGAATTCGTTTGTGGAGTTCACTACCCCTTACCAACAGAAGTACATCATTCTTGCGCGCCAGTCTGCTTCCCCGCTCTAGCCCTCGAAGCGTAAGCGTTCTATCAGATTCACTTAATCGGCCAGATTTCATGGAGCTCGCACTTATCCACGGAATATCACCGCCCCAATAATCTGGATTTGCTTTCGGAGGTGTCCCACCAGACGCCCAGTCAGTAAGAGCCCCAAGGCTGGTATCGTGCCATTCATTCGCCATACCCAAGCTCCTTCAGGTTGGCTTCAATCGCATCATCAAGTTTGGCTGCAACTACCCGCTGCTCACGCCACTGCGCGGAAAGCCGCAACATCTTGTCCTCGAAGGGCACGTCGTCGCGGTCCTGCTCTGCTGCGCCCACATAGCGCCCCGGTGTTAGCACATGGCCGTGTTTGCGTATGTCTTCCAGCGAGGTGGACTTGCAAAAGCCCGACACATCCGCGTATGCCTCCATATCCGGCTCACCACGCCAGGCGTGGTAGGTGTCAGCGATTTTCTGGATTTCCTCCTCAGTGAGTTCTCGTCGGGTGCGATCCACCAATTCGCCCATTTTCCGGGCGTCGATGAACAGCACATGTCCGCGCCGGTCGCGTAGCCCCATGTCGGGGTTCTTGTTTCGTGCCAGGAACCACAGGCAGGCAGGGATCTGCGTTGAGTAAAAAAGCTGTCCCGGCAGCGCCACCATGCAGTCAACGACATCTGCCTCGATCATCGCCTTGCGGATTTCGCCCTCGCCAGACTGGTTAGAGCTCATCGAGCCGTTGGCTAGCACCACTCCCGCCGTACCATTGGGAGCGAGGTGATGTAAGATGTGCTGCAACCAGGCGTAGTTGGCGTTGCCCATGGGGGGAACACCGAACTTCCAACGCACATCTTCACGCAGGCGGTCACCACCCCAGTCGGAGATGTTGAACGGTGGATTGGCGAGGATGAAGTCAGCCTTGAGATCGCGGAGTTCGTCCTTGTGGAAACTACCGTCGTTGTTCCAACGGATGTCGGAGTCGATGCCCCGTACGGCCAGATTCATCTTGGCCAGTCGCCAAGTCGTATAGTTCGACTCTTGCCCATAGATGGCGATGTCGCCGATGCGCCCGCCGTGTTCCTGTACGAATTTCTCTGACTGAACGAACATACCTCCCGAGCCGCAGCACGGATCATACACGCGCCCCGAGTATGGTTCAAGCATTTTGACCAGCACGCACACCACGGATCGCGGGGTGTAGAACTCACCCCCACGCTTGCCTTCAGCTCCGGCAAACTGTCCCAGGAAGTACTCGTACACGCGTCCAAGGATGTCTTTGGAGCGGTCACCATCCTCGTTGAGCGCAATGCCTGAAATCAAATCGATCAGCTCACCCAGCATCACCTTGTTCAATGCGGGACGGGCGTAATCTTTGGGCAATACGCCCTTGAGCGACTCGTTGTCCTTCTCGATGGCACGCATAGCATCGTCGATCAAGGTGCCGATGATGGGCAGCTTGGCATTATCCCGCAGATTCGACCATCGTGCTTCCTTCGGCACCCAGAACACATTATCTGCAAGGTATTCATCCTTGTCCTCTGCAGCCAACGCGTCTTCTGCCAGCAGTGTGTTGTATTTAGCTTCGAAAGCATCTGAGATATACTTCAGGAAAATGAGGCCGAGCGCAACGTGCTTGTAATCGGAGGGCTCCATATTGCCGCGCAACTTATCTGCGGCCTTGAAAAGATCAGCCTCGAAACCGAGGTTGTCACTATTTTTGTTACTATCAGATTTTGCCATATTCAATGTGATGATAGCCGATTATTCTTTGCGGCGCTTCCCCGTATTTGAAGGTTCCACAGCTCCTCCAGCCTTCACCCACTGATCCACTTCGTGCTTCTTGAATTTCCATAACCGACCCATGCGATGGGCCGGCATTCCATACATGTTGATCCACTTGTAGACCGTATCTGAACTGACCCCGAGGTGATTGCAAATCTCATGGATCGATAACCAACGGTCTTCAATCTCGACCATTTCCTTAACTCCGCAGTGACTGGTTGACATACTGATTTACCAATAGTGTGGGTAGGGTAACTGTAATTATACGAATACATTGCGGCATCTCTCAACGAGATGGACCGATTTAAGCTGATTTCACCGAAAAAACCACAAAAAACGCTGAACCTATCAGATCAACCAGCAGGTCATAAAAGGGTATCTATTAGCGGTTAAAACACGAACAGGAAGGCTTGTCGGCAGGTGCAGGTAAGGGAGTACAAAGGGTCCACCCTCAGGGACCCGGCTGATTAAAAGCATCACGGCTCTGCATCCATGCCTTGAACCCCTTATCCTTCCTGAATTGGTTCTTCAGAATCGCCTCGAGAACCAGCGATTCGTCTGCTCCGGGCGTTTTCTCCATCGCTGCCTTCACATAGAGATCGAACTCATCTGAAACTTCCTTGCTCAGCTTGACGCGACGGGTTACCGGTTCGCTTTTGACCTGGATCTGCAGAGTAATCATGGGATCTCCTGTTAGTTGTTGTAATAGGGCTTCACGATCATGTCCTTATTCACCAGAATGTTGACCGAGTACCCTGCCCTGATTTGCAGGGTCGGCTGGATATCAAGGTTCTTTCTGGTGATCTGTTTGCCGGCGCTGGAAATCTCGTCGCCGACATTGGCGGCCATGCGCTGCTGTGTCGTCATGTCTTGGGAGGAGTTAGTCCCCTGCGAGACCGTAGCACCCACCGAAAGCAGCGAAGAGAGAACAACGCCACCGACCAGCCGGTCGAAATGGTTGTCGGTCTTATCCTTGTAACCGGCATTGCCTGCAAGATCGACGCCGGGCATATTCTCGAGCACGACGGACGATCCGTCCGGCAGCACCAGCCGCTGCCAGCTGACCTGGACCCGCTTCTGCCCGTAGCTTACCATACTGTCATATTTGCCAATGACCCTCGTCCCCTGCGGGATCAGAAGGTACTCGCCAGTTGCCGTATCATAGACATTCTCTTTGACCATGGCGAGGACATTCCCCGGCAGGTCGGAGTTGATACCGGTGATGAGAATGACCGGAATGACAGCGCCTGCTTTGACTTCAAATGCGCTTGCCGGCTTCCTCAGTGGCTTAGAGAGATACTCTTTGTCCTCACCTCCCCCATTGGCAAAAAACTCGCTCTTTCGTGCCTGATTGTTCTGGTCATGGCCATATGTGCTTACTGTACCTGATGCCGGCGGCACCGTATTTGCCAAACCCCCAACGCTGCTTCCGGTATTTGCCGCATTGACAGAACTCGCCATTCCACCAAAGAACGGGCTTGAAGCAATGGCTGCGTGGCGCTCCTGCTCAACAGGATCTGGCGGACCGGAGTGCTGCGTGCCGGTATATTGCCCTTTTGGAGAAACCATGGCATGACCGAGATCACCGGGAAGTGGTCGGCCAAGTTGAGGCACATTATCCGGTACTGGCGCCGTAATCGACGTGTCCGGAACGGCTACCGGTTTGGTGTTATCCGGTCCCTGCTTGATGACATCCGGGATGGTCGGCACTGCGATAGCCTCGTTTTCCTGTGTCTTGCTTCCCTGTCCTGCGCTCTTTTTCTGAGGCTGCATCGCCAGTACGACTGCCAAAGCCATGACACCCAGAATAGCGGATGATACCGCAATGACGGGGCCCTTTTTCAGCGTGCGACTCTTTTTCCTCGGCAACTGAAGGCGAGGGTCATCGGCTGGAATTTTTGAGCTATGTGAATCAGCCAGCTCTTGTGGCTGAGGGTCGGTGTTGACCGTATTCATGTAGCAGGCTCCAATGGGTTACTGTTTCTTGATCCGAACCACCACTTCACCTTTATCCCCAGCCCTCAGCTCAGCGCGTTCAAACAGGCGGTCGATGATGTAGTAATCATTTTTCACCCGGTAATTCACGAGCTGGACATTGTCGTCCTGCCCAACCACGAAGAGAGCCGGAGCTTCGCGGACAAGCATTTCGTCCGGAAACTGGATGAAAGTTTTCCGGCCGTCATCGAAAACCTTCACCGGCATCCACATTGGCCGTCGCCCCTTCTTCACGTCAACCTTGTATTTGAAATCAAGCGCAGCAAGATTGACATGGGATTCCGTGGAAGTTCGCTCGACCGCCTTGAGCTGGCGCAGGTTGTACTGCTCGTAGTTCCAGCTCACCGCAGCCATGTAGGTGCGCTCGTAACTGCTCAACTCAACATGGTAGGTTCTCAGGTTGGTGTTCAAACTCAGGGTCGTATGCAGACCCGGACGGGTCGGCTTGATGTAGATATGCTCCTGCTCAAGCCCGTTGACCATACTTTTGCTCCTGCCGATAATCCAGCGGACTGTATCACCGGAAACCGGATCACCAAGCAGTTTCTCACCTGGCTCGAGCTGGATATCGGTCAGTTTGAGCGGTGCACCATAGACCTGGAACAGCTGGCCATCCTCGAAGTCGTACTTCATGATGGCGTTCTGATAACCGAAAGCATCGGGGTTCTTCGCCGATTCCCTGTTTGCCTGCTCGATCACATCCCAAGGTTTCGCATTTTGCCGTGCGACACCGGGTATCGGCAAGGCAGTCAATAGCATTGCGGAAACGAGAACAGTCGTTGATGTCTTCATGATGAACTCGGATTAGCGGTTGATTCTGGACCAGTGAAATTCGTCGATATACAAGCCGATGGGATTGGCCATCAACTGCTCATCGCTCTTCGGCTCCGTGAACTTCGTCCGGAAAATCCCTCTCCAGTAACTCTCCCCAAGAAGTTCGCCATGCACGCCCCAGGACGACTCCTTCCAGTCAACCTGCCAGCTTTCCGAAGATATCGGCACCATTGAAAGGACTTCGACACTGACACGTTCGGTCTGTGCACGGATAAACGGGTCATGCTGCTGAACGTAGGCGTTCAGAATATTGGCGCCGTTCGAAGTCACGAGCTTGTAGGCATCGATCCAGTTCTTCTTGACGACAGCACCATCGGAACTGATCATCCTTGTCGCCTGGATAAATCTCTGGAGATGGTATTTGATAGAGGCCGCTGATGGCGTGTAACCCTCCCAGCTTTTTCCGATGGCTCCACGGTAGGCGACACTCCCGTCTTGCGCCACCTCGACGATATGGGGGACTTTCTTGGGCAACGTGCCGACATAGATCAACCCTATCAGCGAAGGCATCGCGATAAGCAACACAACGGCAAAGGTGGCAAGCCGCCAATTCCTCGCCTGGATCACGGCATCACCGATCCTGTCGTCCCACTCCTGTTTTGCCCGTTTGTACGGGGTGTCAAGCGCCCCTTTGGGGCTCCATGTCCTTGTCGTTCCCTTCATGTTGAACCGATGTTATGATTACAGATGAGGTGTTGCGCTACCACCAGACGGCTGAGCTTCTTCAGGGGCGTGCATCGCATGCAGCGCACTCTTGGCCCAGTTCGGGGCAGCCCCTTTCGTGTCTTCCCCGCTCTTTTCTCCTTGTTTGACTGACCCGCTTTCACCGACCTTCCCTGACGAACCCTGCGGTCCCGCCGGACCTTCAGAACCCGGAGTATTTGCACCAGGTGTGCCTCCACCCTTAGCAGCATCGCCACCTTTGGCTGCTATACCCGATCCGTTCAACTGACTTGCGGCAGCGAGCTTTCCACCTGCGACCTTTTCGACCGCCATTTTGGTCATGCCGTAAGCGCCCATACCCGCAAGCGCAACACCTGTCCCGCCGACAATGGCATTCTGCACAGCAGTGCCCGCACTGAGGCTCGGGCTCCCGGCAAGCAGGCCAGCGGCGATTCCGGGAGCATTCCAGGCAAGAAAAGCCACGGCACCGACCGTGAGCAGTGCGCTCCATATCTCGGTGAAATCCATAGCTGCGGAAAATTTGAGCGTCGCCAGGGTAGGCTCGATAACGGCCATGATGAAGGCCAGCACCATCAACTTGATCCCTGAGGAAACGATGGCCCCGATGGCCTTTTCAGCCAGAAACTTGGTCTGTTCCAAGAAGCCGAACGGAAGAAAGATGCCCGCAACAGCTGCCAGAAGGTTGAATTCAAGTACCGCATAGAAAATCTGCCAGGCGATGAGGATGTAGGCGAGCATGATGCCGACGTAGGTAATGGCCAGAACGATACCATTGACGATTTCGGTTATGCCGATGCTGCTGATCTTTTCGACCAGCGGCGCTGTGGTAGCCAGTCCATAGTTGATGATGTTCGAAGGATCGAACAAACTCGGGCCCCCGCCCCCTCCGGCCAGTTTGCCAGCCTGGATAAGCGACTTCACGAACGCATCCGCCAGCGTTGGGAACGAGCGGACGATCCACATCCAGATCCCGATATAGAGGATCTTCTTCATGACCGATACCAGCTGCTCGCCACCACCGAGCGCCCACCAAAGCCCGAGCATCACGATCTCGATGCCAAGCAGCGTCCCTGTCAGCCAGTTGATGGCTGGTTGCAGGTTTGACCAACCCGAGCCGAATGCTGCAAGGAAATTGTTGAGCGTTTCAGTAAGAATTCCTGGATTCATCGGTTCTCCGGATTCTACTTTTTCAGATCAGGCATGTTGTTGTACTTCGGATGCGGCTTGGTATCGACCTCACCGTAACCCTTCCAGAGATCGTTTGTCGTTTTTCCTGATTTCATTTCATCGGCAGGCTTCGTCGAAGTCGGCCTCGGCTTGCAACCAAGTGCAAAAAAAACCATCGACCCGATTACGGCGAGCATGACATACTTGCGTACCATGATCATTCCTCCATTTACTGTTTAAGTGACGGCATGTTGGTGTACTTGGCGTTCGGCTTGGTGTCGACGTCGCCATATTTGCTCCACATCTGCCGCGAAAACGCCCTTTCAGCCTCGTCTTTCTGAGCAGATGACGCAGCCGCTGTAGCCGCGACCCGAGCATTGAACGAAAGGGTTTGAGTCAGGCCATCGAGTTGCCCCGCCACGATCCCCAGCATCTGATTGGTCGCCTGGATTTGCCTGACCTGGCCATCGGCTCCTGCCGACCTGTTGAGGATCGCTGCCACTTCGTTGTTATAGGCCTGTGACCGCTGGATCACGCTCTGGGATTTCATGGAAACCTTGGCAGCATCCGAAAGCTCGCGGTTCCAATCACGGTAATAGTCCTGATACCGGCTTGAGTCGATCTGGTCCCACTTGCCCTCAGGAAAAAGCTGATCGAACTGGCTATCGATCCGGTTCAACTCGAAACTGATCCCCTTGACATCGGCGAGCAAACCATTCAGCTCGTTCATGTTGCTCTGACAGATGGCATTCACAGGCGAAAAGCTGTCTGATGAGAAAGTCTGTAACGTCCGGACCTGATTCCTGATCTGTTCGATCTGGTTTTCGATCTGCTGGGCCGTCCTGGCCGCAGTCAGGGTACTTTGCTGAAGGTTAGACAGATCGATGACAGGCAGATCCGCAAAGGCATCATGCGGCAAAGCGCCTGTCATAAGCGTTCCTCCAATGGCAATGGTCTTCAAAAGGTGTTTCATGAACATGTGCTTCTCCTGTTATGAGGTGAGTGATGTACCTGGATCTACCTTTCCCAGCAGTTCTTCGGCCCAGTCAAGTCCACAATAGCGGAGCAATGCGGACGGATGGCCGGCTTTCGGCACATCAGCTTCGATCAGATCCATCTGTCGCTGGTCTTGCGGATTTGACAATCCGGCAAACGCAAGGGCGACGGGCCCCATGTTCAGGCTGAAGAGCCGGCGCCCCTTGACGGAACGGTAGTAGTAGTCGCGTTTCTTCTGTGCGTTGGCCAGGAGTGCGATTTCCGTATCGCTGAGACCGAACTTCCGGTAGGATTCGGTCATGGCCGGAGTAAGGGCCTCCTCGTCCGGCAAGTAGATTTTGGTATGGCAGGCGGACAGGATGGTGGACATGATTGGCGAATCCGCAGCGTCGGCGATCTCCTGCGTCGCAAACACCACATAGACGTTCTTCTTGCGGAGGGTTTTCAGCCAGTTCTGCAACTGGCCCATGAACACCGGATGCTTCAGGAACAGCCAGGCCTCATCGAGGATGAGCAGGGTAGGACGCCCATCGAAACGCTGCTCTATACGGTGAAACAGATAGAACAGTGCTGGAACTACGACCTCTTCACTCATGCCCATGAGGCTGTTCATCTCGATGGTCAACCAGTCGCCGGCTTCCATCGTATCGTCGTCGGCATCGAAAATATCACCATAGTTGCCCTGCATGGTATAAGGGCGAAGGGCATCACGAATCTCCTTGCTCTGCACCAGGTCACAGAACACGGTCATCGTTCTGTGCGCCCTGTCGCTGTGAGCAAAATTCTGCAATGCGTCGTCGATCTCTTTTTTGAGGCCAGGTGTTTCCTGCAACTTCTGCTCCTTGAGCAGCAGCAGAATGAATTCAGCGGCCCAGATCCGTTCTGCCTGCTCATCGATCCCCTGCAAAGGCTGAAAAGCAAGCGAAGCCTGATCATTTCCCGGCTCGTAGTAATCTCCGATCGCGGCCATGGTCGCAGAGCGCGATGAGCGGTCCTTGTCGAAAATCAGTACCTGTGCATCCGGATACTTGAGCCATTGGAGGGCAAGCATCGACAGGAGGGTGGATTTGCCGGCGCCGGTCGGCCCTACGATAAGGGTATGGCCCACATCCCCGATATTGAGGTTCAACCTGAACGGTGTGCTTCCAGTGGTTGAGCAGATCATGTGCGGGTTTCCGCAGCCTGCGGCTTCCTTGAGATGGCGGTTCTCCTCCTCGCCTGCCCATATCGCCGACAAAGGCATCAGGTGTGCGAGATTCAGCGAGCTGATCACCGGTCGCCTGACGTTGGCATACACGTGACCCGGAAGGCTTCCGAGCCATGCTTCCCTGCTGTTCAGGGATTCATCCTTGACTACGAATCCACGACTCTGAATCACCTGCTTCACCCGCCGGATGCGGCGCATGGCCTCCTGCAGATCAGGATGGCTCACCGTGACGGTACAGGTCATCAATCCGAAGGAGACAAGATCGTCGCCAAGCTCCTGCAGCGCCGCGTCAGCGTCGACGGCCTTGTTGGCGGCTGCACTGTCGAGCAAGGCGGAGGCCTCCCTTGTCGCTTCTTCTTTCAGAAGGGTAAACAGGCTTTTCCTTTTGCCCCACCACTGCCGACGATACGTTTCGATCTCTTTTCTCGCTTCTTCCTTGTCCAGGGCCATGAATCGAACTACCCACCGGTACTCGATCTGCAAGTGGTTCAGTTCGTCCAGCATTCCAGGAAAGGAGGTTGACGGAAAACCGGTGAACGTGACCGTCGGAATGAAATGATCACCGAGCATGCAGATATCCCCGACCGTCAAAGCGACATCCGGCAGCAACGCGTCGAGGTACATGGGAGTATCCGGGGCGGCTACCCGATGTCGGCTTGTAGAGATAGTGCTATGCAAATAGGTCAGTGTCGACTCGTCGTCAAGCTCGCGAACATCGACGAACACCCCGCTCATGATGTCGACGATCTCCCGAACCTGCTTGACGAACTGTTCCAGTTCGCGCTCATTGTCCATCACCGGATCGTTCATCTCGGGATCGTCGTAAAAAATCCCGGACAGGCGAGCTGTCTGGCTATCAGGAAGCTTCCAGACAAACGTCAGGTAATAGGCCGACTCGAAGTGTGCACCCGCCTCCTCGAACTGCCCTCTTCGCTCAAGATCGAGCAGCCAGGCAGCAGGATGACGCCATTGGGCTGTGGGATATTCCGAATGTTCAAACCGTTGCGCTTCGATGAAAAGGCTCCATCCGGAGCCCAATCGTTTCAAGGCGTTGTTGAGGCGGGCGACGGCGGAAACCAGCTCCGAAGGCGAAGAACTGCTCAGGTCCGGACCACGGAAAGCAATGCTTTTCTGCAATGCGGCATCTTTCTGCAGTACCACTCCCGGAGCGACAAGGGCGGCCCAGGGCAGATAGTCCGGCAAGCGGGTCGTCGGCTCACGGTATTGCTTGAGGCTGAACATGCTCGATCAGGGATAAAGGATTTTCGGTGACTTCAATGCACGGATGAACACCTCAAGAAAGAAGGGGTCGCGTCGCGTCAGCGCGACGAGAAGCACATGCAGGGCCACCGCTAAGGGCAATACCCAGAGCTGCTGCATACCGAATGCAAGGGCGATGGAGACCGTCCAAAGCAGCAAGCCGATATTGCGGGGCAATCCACCAAGCAGGATCACTTCGGTGAGGGACCGGTGCAACGGTATCTCGAATCCTTCGGTCATACCAGCAACCCTCCCCCGAATCCCATGAACGACAGCCCCCAGGTCAATGCGTTGAAAGCGATGGCAAGCCCCATGACCACCCAGAGCGCCTTGCGCATCATGCCGCCGCCTTCGGAAAACGCGATACCGATGCCAAGCCCGATGATGGCAGCCGCTCCGAGCACCCTGCTCACCGGGCCGGTAAGTGAATCGAGCAACTGGTTGAGCGGGGACTCCCATGGCATCCCTGTCGATGACGCCAAGGCGACGTTAGCCGTCAACAAAAGCCCGATGGCGAGCACTGTTTTTTTCATAATCATCTCCGTTGATCCCTTTTGATGTTGGTGTGTGTGTTCAGTTCTATTCGGTGAATGGTTCGAGCACCCATGCATTGCTCTTGTCAAAACCGTTGACTGCAATGATGCCGCTCAGCCTTCGACCCGCTGGATGGCGAGCATCCCGCTGGATATGGACGCAGATGTCGACCGCCTCACCGATCAGTTCGCGGGGAGCCGTCGGCACAACTTCTTCGATCAATTGGCAGAGACGCTGCAACATGGCGGTTGCGCTGTTGGCATGGATGGTCGCCAGCCCACCGGGATGGCCGGTGTTCCAGGCTTTGAGCATGTCGAGTGCAGCCCCGTCCCGGACTTCACCGACAATGATTCGGTCCGGTCGGAATCGCAAGGCATCCATGATCGCCTGACGGTGAGAATAGAGAGGTGGCTGCACGAGAACCTGAACCATGTTCTCGGCAGAACATTGAAGTTCCGGGTTGTCTTCGACGATGTAGACCCGATCTTTCGTTGAAGAGATGCTGTGAAGTAGAGCGTTGGCCAGTGTGGTCTTACCGGAACCGGTTCCACCTCCGATCAAGAGGTTCTTCCTGGACTTCACTGCGTCGTCGAGATAGATGGCTTGAGCTTCGCTCAGGATCCCCTGACGAACATAGTCCTCAAGGCTGAAGATGAATTTTGCCGGCTTGCGAAGGGAAAAAACAGGGGAAGAAACCACCGGCGGCACACAGGCCTGGAGGCGAGCGCCCCAGATCGGCATCCGTGCTGCCAGTGATGGGTTCTTCTCATGAATTTCGGTGTTCATGGAGGCTGCAATCAGGCGGATCATCCGCTCGGCATCCTCCTGTGACATGACGGTATCGGTGCAGTACATCCCCTTGCCGGCCTCGTCAACCCATACTTTTCCGTCTGAGTTAAGCATGATTTCGATCACGCTGTCCTGCTCGAGAAACCGAACGATCGGCTCGACGGCGCTGTACAGGGAAGCGACACGGCGACGGGTAATAGCATCCTTCATCTGCTCATCTCCTGAAAGGCTGAATCAAGAAAAATAAAGCAGAAGAATTTTACTATTATTTAACCCTTATAGCAAATTATTTTTCTATTTTTTCTATAAATGCCCGTCATAAAAAAGAAAAATATCTCTTCAAACACGACCACCTATCGGTCAGTCCTACCAGCTCACACATTGTCGAGTTGCGCCTTCAATTCCTCATCATCTGCGACGACATCATCTACCAGATCGTTGACAAAGCGGTGCCCTCCGGCAAGCTGTCGGGAGACATAGTCCACGAATTGCGAATAACGGTTCCATGCCTCTTTTTCCGCACTTTTCTTGTCTTCATCCCTCAGCCTCGGTGTGTGGACGAACCAGAATTGAACGAATACCCCGAAAGCGTCGGTCAAAGCGGCAAGACCTCATTCGATGCGATCATGATGGCGCCAGCCAGCCAAGTCGGCAACAATCCGCTCGACCCAGTCCAGTTTGGCCCAATTGTAGGGTGTATCAAACGCTTCTTTGTCAGTATCGTAAATTGAAGTGCTATAAAGCGAAGAAAAAAATGCAGAAGAATTTGTTGCGATGAAAGGTGGGTGGGGCTTTGAAAACACTCACAAGTTTTTCTAAGGCTTCTCGTAAGAGACTTTGAGTATAGAAATTGAGAGAACGTATAAGTCCACGGATGAACAGAGCTCTGCGGCGGAAAATTTATTTGAAGACGCGGAGTGGCTGCTCCATCCGCTTTTTCGCCCTTATGCGTGCGGATAGGCGGATGCCCAATCCGCGTTGTTGGGACTGATTCACTTGGCTTTCAATCGGATGCGTATGCGCCACTGCGTTGCCACAACTCCTTCACGTCAGCAGGAAGCGAAGACTTGATTCCAAATTCTCGCGTCTTGAGAAGAACATTATTAATGAACATACAGACTTGTGCTGCGAACATTGAAGGATTGGGTGCTTCCGTTGCTAGCGGTCGGCGCCCATCAGTCCCGGGTTCGGAACCGCGAATTTCGTAAGTTGACCGGGGTGGAATAGCTTCACGATAATGGACGTCAGGCCCCAGCATCCATGAAAATTCCTTTTCTAAACCCATCCACGTATCAAGAATCTCATCGTTTAGCCAGAACCCCTTGTAGCCATTATACGCCTGTTCGATTTCGGTCAAAAACGTTTGAAAAGTCGCATGAGCTTGAGGAAGCCAAGTATTGAGTAAATGGACAGCCGGAGGTATCCGCGATTCGAAAGCCCTGAAAAGTGTGTCGAACGGAACTATATGACAGTTGGCTGGAAGTAGCCCCTCGTACTGAGTGCGAAGAATCTCATTGGTGACCTTGGTGGCTATTTCCTCGGACATACCCGCTATGATAAATATGTGCATGTCATTGCCGAGAACCATCAGTTCATCCGGTCTGATAATTGGTATAACCTTTACCTCAATAGCATATTTCTTTGCTTGAGCTATCGCATCGTTGGCATCGGAAGAGAGGGAGAGGACATCCTTGCGAGGAATACGAATGAGTCTGGTATCGGCCCGTTTGAGTTCAATCACGCCGTAGGATCCGAGAGGGTCTGGACGCTTGGGGAAAAAAATGAAATCTGGCTCGGCACACCCAAGCCGTGCCAAAGGCCGGATATCGTCTTCGTGAATTCGTACCGGGAGGGACTCCGAGAATATAAACGGGCAATCCGCAAACAGACTTTGCCATTGCGATTCTGGAGTCGATCTATGCTGTAAGAGCGACTGAAAGCGTTCCCGCGCGTTGTTTAAAGTTTCTCGCCGTGTAATCATCTTGGTCTATCACAACACTCCGCATAAGCGGGAGCAGCCCGACAGGGACACGATCCGTTTCATGCCGTTGTTGGGGTCTCCACCCCGAGATTGTGTAGCTCTGTTGTTAATGTTTTTAAAAGAATCTTCTCAAAGTTTTTCATGCCTCTTGGAGTTAGTTTGTACTGGAGGCAGCGAAGGTGACGCAAGTCAAATGGGATATCACCAATGTCTTGCGCAATTAGTACCACCGGTTTGCCAAGAGTATGTGCTATTCCTATTTCATAAAAGACGTTGGGATTTCTGCCCGTACAATCGGCTATTAGTATTTTGCTGGAGTTGATACCCCACCATATGTCATCGATGATTGCACTTACGTTAAAGAAATCATCGGCTCTCGCGACGGAAAGATTCAACTGCTGTGCCACCTTCTTGATGTGGTCTTCATAAACGGGCAAAAGGTCGCGTAAAAACGGCATTAGCACAAAAATACCGACTGTAGGCATATCATACCCAACACGACCATATTTGTCGGGAAAAAAGGGGTTTACCACCACCCCACCTGAGTTTATTGCTGTTATATCTAAAAGGCTTACATCCAGTATGTTTTGTATCTGTTGGACAAGATCCGTTGCCTCCAATGAGTCACCGTTCTGCTGAATCAAACCAGTGAAAACTAGTGACTCTATTATACATCCTATCTTATGGGCGTACGTATAATAACGAGAGCTTCTTAACTCCTTAAGCTTTGTTATCCCATAGTTTTCTAAGATATCCGATACCGTTTTTACTCTTTTTTCACGAATAAGCCACAAGACATAAGCTGGAACAAGTGGAATTCTGCGGGCATATTCTCTATCCATCACGTAACCTTAGGTTAAGTTTTTGTGGCCAAAAAAAATAATCATCCTGATCCAACTATACCTCAGTTTTTTTATTCCAACTCATATAAGAAACAAATCCTCAACCCTATAAAACGGCCCCATTTTTATTTTTTTAAATAACTCATATCACGACTCTTTCACTATTTCAGCTTTTAATATAGATCAACACAAAAACACAACTTACAATATGTAGTCCCAGTAGTTCCTGACGGATCAGAACACCAAGAAATATACATGATATCGACCTAAATCCCATCTACCGTATCAATTCCTATCATCATCTACTGCCTTTATCAACTCATCCTCATCGCCCACCAAATCTTCCACCAAATCATTGATGAAACGGTGCCCTCCGGCAAGCTGACGAGAGACATAGTCCACGAACTGTGAATAACGGTTCCAAGCCTCTTTTTCCGCGCCTTTCTTGTCTTCATTCCCAAGCCTCGGTGTGTGAGCGAACCAGAGTTGGACGAATACGCCGAAAGCTTCGGTCAAAGCGGCGAGATCCCGTTCAATGCGATCGAGATGACGCCCCTGGCGATCCAGCCGCCTCAACAGTAACCGGATGTCACTGTTGTCGTCGAGATACTCCTGTAGCGCAGCCTCGACCACACTACTTTGGCTGATGTTTCGTTTGTTGCAATAGCTTTTGAAGCTCTTCAGAAGCTCCGGCGAGAGATATGGGTGGATGTTCTGTCTTTTCATAATGGTAATCGCCCTCCTTCGGGTGTTCTGATTAATTCAAGTCTCCTATTCATCCCAGCCGCCTCGTCATCCTGAAGCTCTTCATGACAGCACTGTTGCCGTTCAGGATTCAGACTCGGAGCCCCATTCGCCTCCTCGTATCGCGGGAACTCGTCGAAGTCATCGAAATCATGCTCGTCATCGCAAACATCCGGATCGAGCAGGCTTGCTTCAGGAACCTTGGGTATCGATGGTTTCATGCCCCCGGTTTCATGATCAGAAATGGCCGTGCAGTCACCAGATAGAACATCTGCAGAGTGATCGTGACCCAAACCATTAGCTTGTACCTCCCAGGCATTTTCCCAGACCCGGCTTTTGAACAGCTCGGCACGCTGTTCCTGTTCACTGTCAGGCGCAGGAAGCCAGGCCCTGTCACGGAAGCGCTCATCCTGGTAGTACATGACCTTCTTGGCTCGATACGGCGGGATGCCGCCCACGATCAGGAGTGCATCATCGCCGGGTAGCTGGAGGATTTCGCCGGGAGTCAGGAGCGGCCTCGGGCTCTCCTGCTCGCTCTCCATGACATGGCCAAGCCAGGGGGAAAGACGGTTGCCGGCGAAGTTCAACTGACGCCGTTTCTCCGTAGCCTGCCCGAGCAGATCGGAGATCCGCTTTGCCGTGCGTTCATCAAGAGCACCATAGGTCACCCGCACATGTGAGTTGTCCAAAATGGAGTTGTTCTGCCCATAGGCCTTTTCGATCTGGTTGAGACTCTGAGCGATCATGAAGCACTTGATGCCGTATCCTGCCAGATATGCCAGCTCGGTCTCAAAGAAGCTGAGTCGTCCAAGGCTCGGAAATTCGTCGAGCATCAAGAGCATTCGGTGCCTCGGCACGGCTTGTCCGGTTGATTTCCCGATTTGTCCGTTATCCTTCGAATCCTTTGCTGTTGGCTGATTCTGGGTGAAACTCATTTTTTCGGTGAGACGACGCCCCATCTGGTTCAGGATCAAGCGGATCAGGGGCTTGGTCCTGTCAATATCGGATGGCGGCACGACGATGTAGAGCGACACCGGACGATCTGAGTTCATGAGATCTTCGACGTGGAAATCAGACACCGCTGTGTTCTCCGCGATGATGGGATCGCGAAACAGGCCGAGGAAGGTCATAGCGGTTGAGATGACGCCTGACAGCTCGTTCGGGGATTTGTTGAGCGCTTCACGTGCGCAACTGGCGACAACCGGATGCGGACCATCAGGCAGATGACTGGTCGTCAGCATGTACTGGAGCGTCTCCTCGATGTTTCGTTTCGGATCGGAAAGAAATCGAACCAGCCCGGCGATGCTTTTGTCGGGCTCGGCATAGAGGATGTGCAGGATGGCACCCACAAAAATGGTATGCGCTGTCTTGTCCCAGTGGTCACGCCGTTCGAGCGATCCTTCGGGATCGACGAGGATGTCGGCGATGTTCTGGGCGTCTCGGACTTCGTAGAGCCCCCGACGGATTTCGAGCAGCGGGTTGAACCGCACCGAACCAGGCGATGTCGGTTCGAACCTGAGGCAGTGCGAAAACTTCCTTCGCCAGCCGGCCGTCGCCGCCCAGTTCTCTTTCTTGATGTCGTAGACCACACAGGAACCTGTCCAGCTCAAGAGGGTCGGAATGACAAGTCCGACGCCCTTGCCCGATCGGGTGGGAGCGAAACAGAAAACATGCTCCGGTCCGTGGTGGCGAAGCAGCTCCGTCCCGTGCTGTTCCATCACCCACTGCACGGAGACATCTCCTGCCTGATCGGTTTTCACGTTTGACCGGAACACCGCATCATTGGTTTGCGCAAGAATGACACCGCGATCCTCCAGCAACCCGACATCCTGCAGCTCTTTCCTGACAGCCCATCGAGCGGTCCCGTAAGACCCTTGCTCCGATCTGCGCCTTGCCCGGAAAACGGCAAGCGCCACCATGACCAAGAACATCAGGAAAAAACTCGTGTAGGTGATCGTACTCGCCATATCGAACACCCGTGGCGCATAAGGTTCGAAATGGTATGCCCAGAGCATCCATGCCCACGGCCGGTAGATCGGATATCCCCTAATAATGAGCTCAGGGTGACCGAGTTGTGGTTGGTATCCCAACGCCCAGGCCACATATTGGGTCGCCGTCCAGGTGCCAAGGATGGTAAATACCACTCCGACGATGATGTGGCCGTAAAAGACGTTGGAGGGTCGTGCCTGTTTCATCCCATCACCTCCCGATTCCACGTTCAAGACGGCGCACCATGTAGCGCCCCGCCCCCGGTTCCCTGAACAGTTCGACGCTTTTACCGACGAGGCCGCCGAATTCCTGTCGCCAAGGCACCAGTGAAAACTCCTTCGAGTTGACATCCAGCACTCGTGCATATCTCCTGCCGCTTGGCAAGGTGCCTGCATCGCTTATCACTCCCGAAACCTTTCCTCCCTGCGACAGCTCTATCGGTGTTGCACCGGTCATTTTCGAGATACGGTGCGCAAGATCACGCCGCTCGATCGAGTCGAGAGCCTTTCCGCGAGCCGGGTCCATCGGATCGATACCCATTTCACGCAGCATCGCCACCCTCCGCTGGATGGAGCCGTTAAGCTCTTTGCCGAACCCGAACTTTCCGGCATCCGAAAGCTCACCCGAAGCGGTAAATCGATCCAGCCAGGTCCGTCCTCGATACCCCTCCTGCTCTTTCATGGTGAGGCCTGACTCCTTATGCACCGCAACCCTGCTGACCGGATGAGCACGATCCTTCTGCTGAAGCTTCTCTATCAAGGCCGGATCAATTTTCCACGTCCCATCCTGCAACAACTCGGCAAGTCGGAAACGGCGGAGCCTCTGCAACCGCTTCTCGACGGCCTCGGCCAAAGCCTCTTTGCCGACCCGACCTTTCCCGACGGCAACCATATCTCCCTCGATCCCCCGTATCTGATGCTCCAGGTCAAAACGCCCTCCATTCGCGCCAGCCTTTTCGGCGATGATCCGGTCTGTCGGTTTCAGCCAACTTTCCTGTTCCGCCCTGACGGACACGATGTCGCCTTTCCTGAAGGACTCAGGGTCCACACTCCTGTCTGCCGGAACATAAAACGATGTCCCCTGGGGGGTTTCGACAATCAGGAAATACCGGTCGCCAAGTTCATCAGCAACTCCCTTGGCAGCCAGGCGACCTTCGATGCGATCACCATGCGCTTTTCGATCGTAAATCCTGTATCGAGAGGGATCGCCGCCGACTTCCCGATGCATCTCCCGGAACACATCCTGTCGTTGCCCCATCTCCTTGAGACTCT
>Ga0326726_10000514_pt1 | contig 35835 bp, 28 predicted proteins | sample MHFenrmetagenome_2_FD_207603 | JGI IMG/M metagenome (GOLD analysis project Ga0326726, IMG submission 207603) | Lab enriched peat soil microbial communities from Michigan Hollow, Ithaca, NY, United States - MHF15MN | ecosystem: Environmental > Terrestrial > Soil > Wetlands > Peat | place: USA...
TTCGACAGCTCGGTGCTGCGCGGCAAGCCGTCGAGCTTCCCGCTCGACCGCGTCATCGCCGGCTGGACCGAGGGCGTGCAGCTAATGGTCGAAGGCGAGAAACGGCGCTTCTGGATTCCCGAAGCGCTCGCCTACAAGGGACAGCGCGAGCCGAAGGGCATGCTCGTGTTCGACGTCGAGCTGATCTCAATCCTGGGCACGCCGTCAGACGTCAAAGCGGCACCCTCCGACGCGAAGCGAACGCCGAGCGGCCTCGCGTACAAGGTGCTGAAGGCGGGCAATGGCGGCAGGCATCCCAGTGCCAGCAGCACGGTCACCGTCCACTACTCCGGCTGGACGACGGACGGGAAGATGTTCGACAGCTCGATTCCGAGGGGCCAGCCGATTTCGTTCGGCCTCGGCGACGTGATCAAGGGCTGGACCGAAGGCGTGCAGCTGATGACGATCGGCGAGAAGACCCGTTTCTGGATTCCTGACACGCTCGCGTACAAAGACCAGCCAGGCCGTCCGCAAGGGACGCTGGTGTTCGATATCGAACTGCTCGAGTTCAAGTAGCGACTTGCACGTCCGGAGGTACTCGGCGTAGTATTACTACGTGCCACGTAGTTCTCGCCGCGTAGTATCTCCGGACGACAACGCCGGCCCCGGTCAGTACTCGGATCCTCCGCTGCTCGTCCTGGCCAGCCTGGCCGACGGCGCCAAGCACGGCCACGCCATGCTCCTCGACATTCAGGAGATGTGCGGGACGCGTCTCGGCCCGGGCACTCTCTACGGCGCAATCAGCCGCCTCGAACGCGACGGCCTGATCGAGCCGCTCAAAGCCGACGATCGGCGCCAACCCTATCGGCTGACGGCCGAAGGACGGCATGTCCTGCGCGCCAAACTCGCGACGCTGTATCAGTTCGCCCGAGCGGGCCTGCGGAAACTGGAGGCGTGATGCGCGTTCATCTCGCGCGACGCCTCGCGTCGCTCTACCCGGCGTCATGGCGCGCCCGCTACGGCGACGAATTCGCGGCGTTCCTCGAAGACCACCCCGCGACGCCGTCAGCGATCCTCGACATCATCGGCTCGGCCATGCTCGAACAACTGCGGGCTGCGCGGGATTTCCACATGGACTCACGCCAGCGAACCCTGGTCCTGATGGCCTTTGCGTATCTCGCGGCGGTCGCCGCCGGCGTCAACTTCTACTGGACGGTCAACGACACGCCGCTCGCCGCCGTGATGCAGAGCCGTGTGTTGCTCGCCACAAGCTTTCGTGCGGTTGCGCTCGGATCCCTGGCGGCTTTTGCCGCCGTCATCACCATCGCGCTGCCAGTCACGTCGTGGATCGGGCTCGAGGCATTCAGGACGCGGCGCTGGCGCACGGTCGGGCGGATCTTCGTGCCCTTCGGCGCAGCGCTCATCGTGGTCATCTGGTTGATCGCCGGGTCGATGGCCACGGGCCGACATTGGGTCGCGACGCCGTGGGACGTGACCGGCGACTGGCCGGCACCGGTCGAGTGGCCTCCGCTCTCCATCCGCTGGACGATGAGCTCGGTGACGTTCGTGCTGCTCGTATGCGGATTGCTGAGCAGCGCCGTCGCGGCGAGCCAGGTGGTCCGCGAAAGCGACCTGTCTCGCTACCGCGGGATCTGGTTCAGGTCGACGTCAATGGCGCTCGCGATCTCCATCCTCGTCATGACCGCGGGAGTCGCCGGATGGGGATGGTTCGCGCAACAGTACGCCGCGGGGGATTTTCACTCGCGCAACGGCGGCCTGTTCAACAGCACGAACATCGCGTCGTGGGCGGCGAGCTGCCTCGTGTTCGCGGGCGCGTCGCTGACGTCCTGTCTCGCTGTGCGGAGCCAACGGCGGACGAGCTCGCCGTCGAAACTCGCGGGCTGACTCGCGCCTTCGGCGATCGCATCGCGGTCGATCGAATGGCTCTCGCCGTGCCATCCGGATCGATTTACGGGTTTCTCGGCTGCCGCGATCTCGCCCGACGCGAGTTCTAGCAAATTGCACCTTTGTGAGTACAGTCGCACGCCCGTGCGATGGGGCGTGCGGACCATTCTGCCGGCAATGGGCGTCGCCTTGAAGCGATGAAGTCGGCAAATCGCAGTCCGTCAACCGGTGTGATCCGATCGATCGACTGGCAGGGCATTCGCAGGACTCGAGTGGCCCCATTGCGCTTCGCCCTGTACTTCATTGCAGACGACGGCCGTGGATTCCCACTTCGGCAAACGCTGGAGCCCGGGACCAACCGGCCGAAAGCGCTCTACGCCGTCACGTATTCCATGACGGACGTCAACGAACGTCCCGGCGTGACGCAGGCCTGTGATAACAGTCCCCAGGAGCCATGTGGTTCGTACGATTACTCCGTGGTCCTCCCGGCGCCGTTTTCGGTCGTCGCCGGTACTCGCTACTGGCTCATGATTCAGGCGGAATCGTCACCGAGCGCGCCGTCCAGTTGGCTGTGGCGGAAGGGGCAACCCGACAACTCATTCTCGGTTCCGAGCATTGCGAATGCGACGATGCCGTGGGATTTTGCATTTGCCCTGCGACCGTGAGTCGCGTGCCACGTTTCATCGTTACCTGCCGTCGATTGAGAAGGCCATCAGCACATTGCCCGGCATGCCGTTCGCCGCATAGCCTGATTCGACGAAGAGCATCCCGCCGGCGATCGCTGGACCCGGTCCGTTGAATGAGCCCCCTCGCGCCGGTACTTCATTCACCGTCTTCTGCGGACCGACCGTGTCGAAGTCCCAGAGCACCTGGCCATTCGTCGTGGAGAACGCTCGCAGGTGCCCGTCCACCGATCCCGAAAACACGACACCGGGAACCGCACTGACGGCCGCTGATTGTGCCGGACTGCAGCGCGCTCGCTGGCCGCACGGCGCAGGCGGCTTGAACCAGACCTGGCCGCCGTTGTCGAGTCGAAGTGCGAAGAGGCCGCCGCCGGCTTTCGGATCCGGATCGGTCACCGTGCTGTGCGGCACCGGGATACGTCCGAGGTCGGACAGGGCCACGTAGACGTTGGCCTGATCGGCCGCTGAGCCCCACTGCACGCCGCCGTTGATGCCGCCCTTGCCGACGCGACGCTGCCAGAGCACTTCGCCGCCCTTGTCCGGGTCGACCGCGTGCACGACGCCGGACTTCTGTCCAGCCACGAGCGCGCGACGGCCGCCGGCGAGCGTGACGAGAATCGGCGGAGAGGCGAAGTCGAAATCGGGACCGTTCGAGGCCGGGCAGTTCGTCGTGTCGTCGCGAATACACGCGCCGTTCCACGCGTCGGCCGCGAGGACCTGGCGCGACCAGAGCACCTTCCCGGACTCGAGATCGAACGCCATGAACGCGTCGCTCGTCGGCGAGGACGGATCGCTGTAGTTGTCGCCCGTGGTGACGTACACCGCGTTGCGGAGGGGATCGATCGCCGGAGCCGACCAGATGGGCGCGCCCGAGGGCCCCCACATCTGTGTGCCCGCTTTGTTCTTCTTCGTCGGGCGCGCGTCTTCAGCGATGGTGTACGTCTTCCAGATCTGCGCACCGGTGGCGGCGTTGAGGGCGACGAGACTGCCCCGGAAGCGGCAGCACTCATACGTGGACACTGCGCCGGCTGTCTCCTCTCCAGACGCGACAGGCACGTAAAGGCGCCCGCGATCGAACGCGGGAGTGCCCGTGACTCGAGCGAGGGGAAACTCGTCGGCCTTCGCTTTCCACAGCAGCTTGCCCGTGCCGGCATCGACGGCGTACACATTCGCCGCGCGGTCGCCGATGAACGCGGCGGAGACCGCACCCGATCCTGTGTCGATGCGTCCGATCGTCACGGCCGCGCGCACCGCGGCGGCCGCCTGGAAGAACCAGCGGATGCAGCCCGTCGCGGCGTCGAGCGCGTAGACGTTGCCGCTCTGGCTGCCGACGTACACGCGTCCACCTGCGACGGTCGGCTGCGCGTCGGCGGCGATGTCGCCGGGAAACCCGAACGCCCATTTGAGCTTCAGACGGGGTACTGACATGGCCGTGAGGCCGGCGGCGGCGTCCTGAAAGCGCGTGTTGGCGCTCGTCACGCCCCAGCCGTTCCAGGCCGGTCCAGCCAGCGGATTCGCGGACGTGTTCTGCTGCGCCGTACACATCGTTTGCGGCGCGGGCCGCGTCACGAGCGGCTGTTTGAACGATTTTCCGGTCACGAATTCCGACACCGCTCGACGCTCCGATGCCGGACGCGCAGCGGTCATCGAGATCATCGATCCGCTTTCGAGCGAGGCCAGCACACTCTCGGGCGTCATCGTCATGAGCGCGGCGCGCGCGGGCGCCTTGTCGATGCCGGCGTCGTGGCACGACGCGCATGCGGCGCGGTAGACCGAGGGTCCATCCTGAGCAAAGAGGGGAGCGGCGATGAGGAACAGCGCGGCGACGCCGCAGCACGCGTGGCGGAGGACCGTTTTCATGATCGGCCTGCCTTTCGTTGGCCGGCGAGCGTTCAATCGATCTTCACGCGCCGCCGGAACTGCTGATTCTCGTTGCAGATGAACTCGATGATCTCGTCGTCGGGAGAAATCTGCTGATTGACCCGAAGCGTGAATGGCTTTGTGTACGCTTTCGGGTCGTCGAGCGTGATGTCGATTTCCAGCTTTCCGTATGTCGGCCTGCGAAAGCGCTCGGTAAACTTCGCCTGGTCCGAGTACGGGCTGCCGCGCACGTCGAGCCACCCGTCGTACGGGCTCGTCTCCGCTCCCCTCAAGTTGTTCGTCTCGACTACGAGGGCGTCGCCTTCCCAGTGTCCGACAGAGTACCCATACCAGAACGGCTGCACGCTGCCCTGAAGGGGAAGCGCCCGTCCGTCGGTATAGATGTAGCGAAGGCCGTAGTTCGCCTCGTACATGAACGCGATCAGGCCGGAGCTCTGTATGATCTTGCGGGGTTGGCCGTGCATGTGGAACTGCGTCAGTCCCATCGGCAGGCAATTCGCGTCGGGGTTGTCTTTATTGTTTGAGGCCATGCGCTGCTTCTTCAGCTCTGTGGCCCACGGTGTCAACGGCAACCCGCCGGGGACGTTCGCACCGATTTCCCAGAAAGCCGCGATCGGTGGCGAGTTCGGATCCGCAGGCGGCGCTGGCGGCTGAGCGGCAGCCGTCTGGTTCCGGATCAAGCCGCTGAGTTCCGGAGGTGCGAATGCCCCTTCCCCTCGGAACCGGATCCATTGGCCCGACAAGTCGGGCTTCCCATCCGGCATTCGCGGCGTCGGCGCGTCCATCCGGATGCGACCCTCCGCGTCGCGCGGGACGCCGGGAGCCTGGCGCTTCGGCCACTGCGCTCCAGTTGACACCGAACCCAGGGTGACGATGACGGCCACGCTTGCGATCGCACGTCTCATGTCGATCTCCCGGCTCTCGTCGCCGATCCGTCAGGTGCGGCGCGATGTTACTTCAAACTCAGGGCGTCACCATGAATCGCGGGACCGCAACGTTCTTCCGCACGCGCGTCACCATGAATCGCGCGCGGCGACGTCACACGTTTGACTTGGTGTCCCCCCGCCTGACTCGCGCCGGCTGGCTTCGCGCCATCTCGCGGGCCAATCGCACAAGCGCCCGGCTGACCATCATATGCACCGCCGCCGCACTCGGTTTTCCGAGCGCTTCAGCGATCTCGGCGTGCGAGAACCCCATCTCGAGCCGCGCGATGATCGTCGCCCGCTCTTCCGGCTTCAACCGCTGCAGCGCCGACTCATAACGGGCGAGCGCTTCGCGTCCGATGGCCTGTTCGAGCGGCGATGGCGTCAGCGCCGCCGTCGCCGGATCCAGCGACTCCCCAGGTGGGTGGCGGCGCGCCCGCCGCACCTCGTCCCTGATCCGGTTCATCAGCGCCTGCCGGACGTAGGCCTGAAAAGCCGCCTCGTGCCGGGGCTTGAACGAGTGCAGGCGACGGACGACATTGGCCAGCGTGTCCTGCACCAGGTCGTGGGTGTCGAGCGCGCCTCGGGCCCAGACCGGCAGGCGACCGTGCGCCCAGCGTTGAAGACGAGGCAGGTAGCGGGCGCACAGGAGGTCGAGGGCCGCCTTGTCGCCGGCGCGCGCACGCGCAACGAGAGCGAAGGAGGTCTCGCCGTCGGGGGGAGTTTCGGGGCTCGGTGGCCTTCTGGGCGCCTGTCCCACGGGGTTTGAGCCTATCACTGCCCCCCGGGGCTGGGTGTTCGATCTTCCCGCGAGCGTCGTTAAGACCTAAATAAAGGAAGCCGGATAAGAACGCGGCGGCGTATGATTGGCGCTCTTTCACAGCGCCAAGTCCGCCCACCCGCCGCTGACGGGGCGCCATGCGTGTCGAACACCACACACCCATGAGCAAGACTGACGGCGATCACGATCTCATGCGGCTCGCAAGCGACGTCGACGCCGGCAAGGCCGTCGACTGGGACCGCGCCGCCGAAACCTCGGGCGGACTCGATACCGAGGAAATCATCCGCCAGCTCCGTGTGCTTGCCGACGTCGCCGCCGCGCATCGGACCGAGATCGGGCGGCGACGGGAACAGCCGCTCTCGAAATGGGGGCCGCTCGAGATCCTTCGTGAGATCGGCCATGGCGGGTGCGGCACCGTGTACCTGGCCTGGGAGCCGGCGCTCGAGCGATCGGTCGCGCTGAAAATTCTGCACGACGTCGATCAATCGTGGGCCGTCATCAACGAGGGCCGCATGCTGGCGCTCGTGCACCACGAAAACGTCGTGAAGGTACTCGGCGCCGACGATCACGACGGCGAGATCGGCATCTGGATGGAGCTGATCGAAGGGCTCACGCTGAAGCAGGTGCTCGCGAAGCAGGGCCCGCTCAGCGCGAAGGAAGCCGGGCTCATCGGTCTCGAGCTGTGCCGCGCCGTCGCGGCGGTGCACAAAGCAGGGCTGCTCCATCGTGACATCAAGGTCCACAACGTGATGCGCGAGCACGGCGGCCGGATCGTGCTCATGGATTTCGGCACTGGCGAAATCCAGACCGACGAAGCCCGGGAAAGTCTGAGTGTCGCCGGCACACCGGCCTATGTCGCACCGGAAATCCTGAACGGGAAAGGGGCGACGATCGAGACCGACATCTACAGCCTGGGCGTGCTTCTCTACCATCTCGTGTCGGTCGAGTACCCGGTGCCCGGCGACACGCTCGAGGCCATCGAGGCCGCGCATGCCAACGGCCAGTTCGTGCCCCTCGCCGATCGGCGCCCGGATCTGCCGGGGGCGTTTCTCGGCGTCGTCGGCCGCGCGCTCGCCCGCGATCCCAAGCAGCGGTACGGCACTGTCGGCGCGATGCACGACGCCCTCTTCGAAGCACTCGATCTCGGCGCGTCGACTTCGCAAAAGCGGATCGAACCGCCACGACGCACGGGCGCGCCGTCGCTTGCCGTGCTGCCGTTCGTCAGCCTGGGGCCCGAACACGACATTGAGTACTTCTGCGACGGACTCGTTCAGGAACTGATCACCGGGCTGACCAAGGTCGGCGGGCTGCGCGTGGCGTCACGGATCTCGTCGATGAGCGCCCTGCAGCAGCCGGCGGAAGTCGAATCGATCTGCCGGCAGCTCGACGTCGACGTCGTGCTCGAAGGTACCGTGCGCAAGCAGGGGAATCGGCTTCGAATCCATGCGAACCTCGTCAAGCCTGCGGACGGCTGCATCTGGGCGGACGTGTACGAGCGCCAGATGGCCGACGTCATCGGCGTGCAGGAGGAAATTGCCCGGAGCGTGGTTGAAAGCCTGAAGATGACGCTGGGGGGGCGGCTGACGCGCCGCCATTCGGAGAACTGGCGGGCGTCCCATCTGTATTTCAAGGGACGCTCCCAGTGGAGCCATCGCTATCACGGCGGCCTTCGCACCGCCCTCGAGTGCTTTCGGAAAGCCATCGAGGAAGACCCGCGGTACGCGCTCGCACACGCGGGCATCGCCGACGTCTACGTGTTTCTTGGCTTCTATTCGCTCGAACGGCCGCGAGTTGCCTTCGCGCGCGCGCTGGCCGCCGCCGAACGCGCGCTCGAGATCGAACCCGATTGCCCGGAGGCGTACATCTCGCGAGCCCTTTTCCATCTGGGCGGCGACTGGAACTGGACCGAAGCCGAACGCGATATCCGGCGTGCGATCGAATGCGGTCCCCCGCAGGGCCTGGCGCACATCTACCTCTCGTGGCTGCTCATCTTTCGGGGCGACGTGGCCGGCGCGCTGGCCGAAGCACGCGTCGGCCAGCAGATCGATCCGGATTCGTTGCCGGTCAACGGCGGCGTGGCCTACTCGCTGTTCCTCGCGCGCCGGTTCGACGAGGCCGTCAAGGAATGCAAGAAGGTTCTCGAGCGCGACCCGAACTTCATCGTCGCGATCTACATCGAGGCGATGGCGCTTGCTCAAATGGGAGAGCTCGCCGACGCCATCGTCCTGATGGAGCGGGCGACCGCGATGTCCGAGCGCGCGCCGTTCTACCTGGGCCTCCTGGGCAACTTCTACGCGCGCGCCGGTGAACGGCAGCGCGTCGAGGAACTTCTCGCGGAGCTCGAGCGGCTGAGAGCCGTCAGGTACGTGCCGCCTCACGCATTTGCGTACATCTACGCCGGCCTGCAGGACATCGACCGCGCGATCGAATGGGAAGCCAAGGCGTACGAGGATGGCGCGCCGCCGTTCAACTATGTGTCCCACGTGATCGACAACCTCCACGGCGACCCACGACATATCGCGGAGCTGCGCCGGATGGGGTGGCAGGGATAGACGATGGCGACGCACGCGGTGTTTACGATCGTCGCCGACGTGAAGGCGGGCGCGGAGCGTCAGCTGGAGAAGGATCTTCAGGCGTTTGACGTCGCCGAGAAGTTCAAGGGCGTACCGAGCCTGCATTTCGCGAGCTTCGTCGTGTTCGACCCGGACTGTCTACATCTCCCACTGTCGAAGCTTGTACTCGAGTGCGCCATCGACGGGCCAATCGCGCCCTTTCTCCGCGACCTCGCCCAGCGCTGCGACTTGAGCCCGGCGTTCACACACTGCGAGGGCTACGACCAGGCGACTGCGCTGGCATTTCTCCAGTCGCATGTGCGGAAGCCGCAGCTATATCACGTCGGCACGCCGTACCAGTCGGCTGCGTCGATTCTCTCGGACATCAAAGAGCGCGATGAGCTGAATCACCGCCTGCGGAAAGCCGGCGTCCTGTCGCTCGACGGGTTGCTCGACAGCGCGCCGGCGGGCATGCGCGAGTTCTGGCGGCTGGAGATTTTGCAGCCATGGCTTGCGCTGCCGACGGCCGTCGCGGGTCTCTGGCTCGCCTGGCTGATCTGGCGAAACACCAACTGGCACGGATGGCAAAGTGTTCCATCGTTTCTCGACACGCTCGTCGCGGTGGCCGTTGCCTTCTTCGCGCTTCGCAGTGCGTTCGTCATGTGGCAATCGGCGTTGCCCGACCTTCGAAGGCGCGTCGTGTCCTGGCTTGCGTGGTTCGCCAAGGGGGTCGTGCTGGGTGCACTCACCCTGGTCGCCGTGCGGGTCTGGCCTCGTCACGCGGTGCCGATCGTGTCGTGGGTGTCGACGCTGTTCGGCGCGGCGACTCTGTACAGGATTTACACGGACGTGTCGAGCCAGCGTGACGCGCGGCTCTCGGAAACTCGCGGAAACACGTCAATCGACGCGGCCTGGCGGGCGCTCAAGAACACGCCGGTCGACACGTCGGAGCCCCGCGCCTATCGGTCGTGGACCTGGCGTGGTGTGCTCGATGTCCTCACGGCTGCGGCGCTGTTCGTCCTGATTTGGTTTGCGCTCTATTACGCGCAGTCCAACGGCATCTCGACGGCGATCGTCGTCGCCTGGGCAACTGGAATCATGGTTCTGCGGGCAGCGTGGCTCACCGTTCGGGGATTTCGAGCGAATGGGCATCGCGGCATTTCTTGGGTTCGCGGCGTTTGTCGGGATCGTCGTCGGCTTCACTCTGACGAGGACACCGGCGTTTGTCGGAGCTGCGATCGGTCTTGTCTTCGTGTTTGCACTCGGCCCGCTCTGGAATTGGCGGTGGTGGATCGCCGGCTATCCGCTGGCGTATCTGTCGCTCAGCGCAGCGATCGAGTCAGGCCACACCGTGGAGGTCCACCTGGCGGTCACGACGTTGTTTTTCCTGAAGGCGTGGTGGCTGACCGTTCTCATCGGATGGCCGGGCGAGAAGCCCGCCCCGCTGTGGACCGCGAAGGTGAAGTGGTTCATCGCCCTCGCCACGCTCGGCGGCTTCATCCTCATCGACGTGCTGATCCGGATCTGCCCATGGCCCAGCCTGACGGCGGTGCTCATTCCGGCGGCTCTGTTTGGGCTGTGGCTAATCGAGGTGCTGCCGCCCGAGGTGCCGGGCGCGCGCCCGTCACGAGCCCGGCTCAATGATCTCCGGAGTCAGGAAGATCACGACGTACAGAACCACATGGCGGCGCTCGTGCCAGTGAGACACGCCTGGTTCAGACCCCCGGTCCTTCGAAGCTTTCTCTGGCTGCTCAACAGCCTCTTTTTTCAGGCCTGGGTCCTCCGCGATTGGTACAAAGGCAAGCTGTTCGGCCTCCCGACTGTGCACTTCGCTCAGTGGGTGCTGCTGGACGACCGCAACTACGTCTTCCTCTCGAACTACGACCTCAGTTGGACGACGTACCTGGACGATTTCGGCACGACAATCGCGCCGGGCATTCAGAAGATCTGGGGACAGGGCGAAAGAAATCCGGGCACGACGCACCTCGGCGCGTTCAAAGACTACGCACGCTCCACGATGGTGAAGCATGCAGGCTGGTATCGCGCCTACCCGGGTGTCACGTTGCGGCAGATCTGGAACAACGAGCAGATTCGGCAGGGTGTCTCCTCCGCGACCGGTGAAGAAGCCATCGTCAGCGTGTTGAGACGTTTTGGAGCAGCACCAAAGACGCTGCCGGAGTTCAGCAATGCAGGAATCCGCTGAGCGGCCCGAGTGGTTCGACATGCAGGGGCTGCTGCTCAGCGCCTATCCGCGGCTGACGCAGGCCCGCTACCAGCTCTTCAGAATCACCGAGGGACAGAATGCCGCCGCGCGGTTGTGGCTGAACCGTCTGCGGCACGACATCACACCGGGACTGAAACACGAACGTTCCCTCAGGCCGCGCAACTTCAACATCGCGATGTCGGCCACCGGCCTCGCGAAGCTCGTCGACGTCGGCACGCCGTTCGAGCCGAGCATCGACGACGTCGCCGCGGTGCTGCCGCACTTTTCCCAGCCGTTCATCGAAGGCATCGCCGGAAACGAGTATCGATCGCGGATTCTCGGCCACATTGACAAGAACCGCCCTGAAATGTGGGCGTGGGGATCGCCCGCCACGCCTGTCGATCTCCTTCTGATGGTATTTGCCGCACCGGATGATTTGCAGGCGGCCGTCGCACACGCGGCGCCGCCGCCGGGCGTCGTGACCGAGATCGGCAACCTGCAGGCGACATTGCCGCTGCCGATCGACGGCCCGATACGCGAGCACTTCGGCTTCGTCGACGGAATCTCCCAGCCAATTCTTGCTGGCACAGACGACGCCGAGCGGTTTCCTGAATCGAGCCATCTTTCAGCGCTCGGCGAGTTTGTCTTCGGGTATCAGGACGGCGCGGGCGAAACGAGTCTGCCGACGTTGACGAGCGACGCTCGGTTTGGAAAAAACGGTTCGTATCTCGTCTTGAGTCAGCTCGCTCAATGTGTCCCCGAGTTCTGGGACTTCATGCGCCGTCAAACCGCCGGTCCGGATGAAGCCGCGCATCTCGCCGCGAAGGTCGTCGGCCGATGGCCCGATGGCACGCCGCTCGTGCCCTATGTCAACCGCGACGACAACGAATTCGGCTTTTCGGCGGATCCGTACGGCCATGGCTGTCCGATCGGCGCGCACATCCGTCGTGCAAATCCCCGCGATTCGTTTCTCAACACGAATCACCCGGTCGATTCCGCCATCTCAAGAAACCGGCATCGTATCCTGCGGCGCGGCCGGTCGTACGGCGAGCGCTACACGGAAGAACTGCAGAACGCCGACAGCCCGCGCGGGCTGTACTTCATGTGCCTGAACAGCGACATCGAGCGGCAGTTCGAGTTCATCCAGCAGAACTGGATCAATAGCCCGGCCTTCTTCGGACTCGCCGGCGAGCGCGACCCGCTCATCAGCGGTCGGCTCAAGCCAGCCACGATGACGGTCGCGGGCGTCCCGGCCCCCGTCTGCGTCGCAGGACTGGAGCAGTTCGTGATCGTCGAAGGCGCTCAGTACTTCTTCCTGCCGGGATTGCGTGCGCTCGGCCACCTCGCGGGAGTGAACTGATGGATGTGAAGATCGGGATCGGCGCCCCGCCGGATGCCGATCATGTCACCGAGCTCATTCACGAGCTCGAACGCGAGGTCTCGAAAGACTACGTACGGCCGTACGTCAAACGCGACGCGCACCCGAAGATGCATGGATGCGTCCAGGCCACGCTCACGGTCAACGACAACCTGGACGAGGATCTGCGGGTCGGGGTGTTCGCTCCGCAAGGGCACACGGCGTACCAGGCGTGGGTGCGTTTCTCCAACGCCTTTCAGATCCAGCACGACCTCGAATGGGAAGCGCGCGGGATGGCGATCAAACTGCTCGGTGTCCACCTCGGCGGCCTGCTCGAGCCCGACACGGCATCTGGCACACACGACTTTCTCTGTGCGACGCACAGCGCCTTTTTCCTGGCCGATCGAGATATCGCCTGTTACCGGGAGTTCGCCGTCGCGGCAGCCACCCGTCCCTTCGATGTCGTGAAGTTCTTCTTCCGGCACCGCATCTTCCGGGGCCTGTGGGCGATGATTCGCGGCGGTGGGTACTTCGGCGCGCCGGTGCTGAATCCCCTCTCGCTCACGTATCACAGCCAAACGCCATACAAGTTCGGTGAGAATGCAGTCGTCAAACTCAGGCTGCTGCCGACAACGGAGGGCATGAGCCCTTCAGTCCTTCATCGGGTGTGGTGGTACCTGAAGATGGTGATCGCGAACATGATTCTCATGTTTTTCGCGACGGGTCCCCGGAAGTCAAAGGTCGAAGCCTGGCTCGACAAATACATCGCATTGCGCAATTTCCTGCGCATCAACATGACCGCGTTTCTGGCGACGCGGCCGGCCACATTCGACGTCCAGGTGCAATTCCGGTGCGATGGGATGCGGCTCGAGGATCCCACGCGCCCGTGGAGCGAGTGGCAGTCGCCGTTCCGATCGGTGGCGACGCTGACGATCCCGCGTCAGGTCTTCTGGCCGGCGCCCGGAATGCCGAAGGAGACGCTCGACGCCACGAAGGAGATGATGGCCCTCGGCGAGCACATGTCCTTCAGTCCGTGGCACGCCATCAAGGCGCACGAGCCGCTCGGCGGCATCAACAACGCGCGCAGGCACATCTACAGGGCCCTCGCGGACTATCGTCACCGCGAGAACGGGGTCGACGAGAACGCGCATACCAGGCTGATTCCATCAGCGAAACAGTACGATCGGCTCGCCGATCACGTGCAGTTCGGCAGGGTCTGACATGCCGCTGACGCCATACGCGGCGCGGACGTACTTCCCCTCGGCCAATCGGAAAGGCATCGCGCTGTGCCTGTCTGGCGGCGGCTTCCGCGCGGCGCTGTTTCATCTTGGCGCCGTGCGCCGCCTCTACGAGCTCGGGGTCCTTCAGCAGGTCAGGACAATCACTGCGGTGTCCGGTGGCAGCCTGCTGGCGGCGTTTCTCGCGCGGCACTGGCACGCGCTCTCCGGCACGCCGCTGGGCCCCGCCGAGTGGAACGCGCGTATCGCCGACCCGTTTCGCGTGGTCACGTCCAGGCATTGGAACATGTGGCCCCAGATCAAGGGGCTTCTGCTCGGCCGCAATGCAGGCGTTCGCGCCATCGCCGATCGGATTGAGCAGAGCGTCACGGACATGACGCTTCACGATCTGCCCCGGCACCCTGAGTTCATGTTCTGCGCCACGGATCTCGTGCGGGGCGCGCCCTGGATCTTTCAGCGGACGACGCCGACCAACTACCGCGTTGCGATGGCGGTTGCGGTCTCGTCGTGCTTTCCCATTCTGCTGCTGCCGTACATCCCGGCAACACCGGAGCATCTCGCGCTCGTGGACGGCGGCGTGGACGACGACCGCGGCATCGAGATGGTGTGGCGGACGCACGAGACGCTGCTGGTGTCCGACGGCGGCGACGCGCTTCGTCCACGCTGGGGCCGTTCGCTCGCGTGGTCGTGGTTCAGATCGGCGAGCGTCCTGTGGAATGCGTCACAGGAAATCCAGCGCCGGTGGCTGCTCTCGAGCTTCGAAGGTCGACAACTGGAAGGCACCTACTGGGCGATCGACAGCTCGGTTTCACACTACGAGGACTCGAAGAAAGACCGCGAACCGTATCACGGCTACTCTCCCGCGCTCGCGCGCGATCTGCTGGCAGTGATTCGAACGAGCTACGACCGGTTCAGCCTGATCGAAGCCGCCGTGCTCGAAAACCACGGCTACCTTCTGACTGATGCCGCGATTCGGACCCACCTTCCGGGGATGCCGACCCGGCGGGCGCCCCTCCGAATTCCGAATCCGGGGTGGATGCGTGAAGATCTGATTCGGCAGGCGCTCGTCGACAGCGCCACGAAGATCTCAGGGTGATCGGCGGCGGGTCCTCGTTAATGTCCGGCGATCTGCTTGAGGGCGCGCTGGAAGCGATCGGCGAGCGCCCGTCGTTCGTCGTCGGCGACGTGACCGATGCGCGACCAGCTGGCCTGTGCCTGCCGCGCATCTTCCTGCACGGCGCGGCGGCGGCTCTCGACGTCGACCTTGCCGCCAATCGTGTTCGCCGCGAGCGCTTCCTTGAGCATCGAGGCCAGCCGCTGCGGCGACATCTGCGCGCCCGGGTCTGACGGGCCGCCGCCGAGCGACGCCGCGAGTTCCTCGACGCGCTTCACGAGCGCCTCCATGCGTCGGCGATTTGCTTCGGGATCCAGATCCGTCCCTTTGAAACCCGCAGGCCATCGCACGATCACGCGACGGCACGCTTCCGCGTAACGGCGATCGAGAGCGGACGCCGTATCGCGATCGACGCCGCGTGCCGCAAGCTCCTGTTGCCAGCGGTTCCTCAGCGTCCGAACGGTGGCGGCCAGGTCCGGTGGAGGCTCGACCGCTTGTGCTGCGGCGGCCGCCTCCTCTTCGCCGGACGGCGCGGGCACGAGCGCTTCGAGCTCGACGCAGATGGCCTCGCGCGCGGCAATTCTCTCGGCGCGCGCCACGTCGTGCCGTTGCGCGTAGCGCGTGAAGAACATGTCGCAGCCGGCCCGGAATCGCTGCCAGATGGCATCCGATCGGCTCTTCTTCACCGGCCCAATCGTCTTCCACTCCGCCTGCAGCCCCCGAATGGCGGAGGCCGTCTGTTCCCAGTCCGTGGACTCGGCGAGCGCTTCGACTTTCAGGCAGAGCGCTTCCTTTTTGCCGAAGTTCTCGGCCCACATCGCCTTGCGCTTGACGAGATCGTCCTGGCGGCGCGTGAAGAAACGGTCGCAGGCCGCGCGGAATCGTTCCCAGATCGCTTTTTCCTGACCGCGTGTGACGGAACCGATGGCCTTCCACTCCGCCTGCAGCCCCTTGATTTCCTCGGCGGTCTGCACCCAGTTGCTCGAGCCGGCCAGCGCCTCGACGCGTTCGCAGAGCGCGGACTTCTTCGTCAGGTTCTCGGCCCGCTGTTCGGCTTGCGCGGCAAAGTGCGATTCGCAGCGCACCCACAACTCGTCGTGCGCCGTCTTGAAGCGGCGCCACAACGCCTCGCCCTGTGGACGTGGAACGTCGGCCGCGAGGCGCCACTGCTGCTGCAGATCGTGAATCCGCCGCGCGATGGCTTCGGGATCGGCTTCGCTGCGGAGCGCTTCCATCTTCTCGCAGAGCTGCTCCTGAATCCCGACGTTCGCCCAGCGTTGCCACTCCGAGACCTCGCGCAGATCCTGCACTTTCGGCGTGAGCGCGGCCTGCGCGGCCTTGAGACGCCGCACGACGTCCTCGTACTCTGTTCTCGACGGGAGCGGCGGCACGTCGGCAAGCGCGTCGCGCACGTCGCGCAGGGCGCGGTCGGCGGCCTTCAGCGAGACATCCTCTTTTCCGATCAGCGATTCGACACGACCGATCAGCTGATTCATCCGGCTGAGGCCCTCGCGGCGCGTTCTGGCCTCGGCTTCCTCGGCCTGGCGGCGCCGCGCGGCTTCTTCGGCGGCGGCCTGTCCGGCTGTTTCGCGCGCGCTTTGTTCGGCGGCCTCGCGGGTCTGCCGATCCTCGGCTTCGCGAGCCACGCTCTCTTCGGCTTCACGCGCCTCTTCCTGTGATCTCTCCAGAGCCTGCGCCTCTGCCAGCACACGCGCCTCCTCGGCGGCCTTCGCCGCTGCCTCCGCCGTCTTTGCCCGTTCCTCCGCCGCGAGGCGCGCTGCCTCCGCTGCGGCGGCGTTGACTGCCGCGGCTTCCGCGGCCTGCGCCGCCGCAATCTCCCGTGCCACCCGTTCGTCCTGCTCGCGCAACACCTGGCGCGCGCGCTTGGCGGCGGCCTTGTTTCGCGCACGGGTGGCCACCTGCTCGAGATCGTCGCGATCCACGAGCCGGTCGACGGCCGAGGCCGCCGCATCCCTGTAGTCGCTGTTGAGCGCGACGACCAGAATGTCCGCGCGATCGTGCAACTGCTCCAGCGCGCTCTGGCGGATCGGCTCGAGGACCGCCTGCCGCGCCACCGTCGCGAGGATGTGCGACCCGCCGGTCCGCTCGAGCCGCGCCAGGACACGCCGGCCGACCGCTTCGCGAAGCGACGTCTTCGCAATCTGCGCCAGGGTCCGCGCGTCGTCCAGCACGTCGACCGCTGCCAGGCCCGTGGCCTCACTCACCCCTTCGAACGCGTCGGACGCGATGTCGCGCAGCATGCCCAGCGCGCTTTCGCGAACGCCCGCGTCCACGTCGTCGCGGACGATCGCGGCCAGCACGTTCGGATCCATCAGCTTGCCCACGGCCGCGCGCCGGACACGCGCATCGTCGTCTTCGCGCGCCGCGGCGGCAATCTGATCGCTCTCGGAAATCGGCAGCTCTTCGACGTACGCCAGCCTGACCGCCGGGTCCGGATGTTTCTGAGGCTGAGTGCGAAACCGATCGAGCAGCGTCATGAGATTCCGAGCGCCGCCAGACGCACGGCCACGTCGTGGCCGTGCGATGCCGCGCGGACATGCTTGTCGATGTCGAGAATGCGGCCGTCGAGACCGATATAGAACGTCCACCGCGAGGCGAAGCCGCTCGCGCCGAGGACGCCGTACGCGCGAGCGACGCGCCGCGATACGTCGCTCAGAATCGGATACCCAAGGTCGAGCGCGCCGGCAAACTCCGCGTTGGTCTCGACCGAGTCAACGCTGGCCGCGAAGAACTGTACGCTCGAGCGGTCACGCAGGGAGCGCTGCGCCCCAAGCGATCGACACTCGACCGTGCAGCCGCCGGTGAACGCCTTTGGAAACCACGCGATGACGACGTTCTTGCGGCCGAGGAACTCCGACAGCCGGTACTCCCGTCCGTCGGACGCCGCCAGCGTGAAATCGGGCGCGGGATCGCCGACACGCAGTGTGAGGAGTGAGTGACCGCCACGCCCCAACGCGAGGTTGGTGACGCCCGTGGCCACCGCACGCGCCGTTTCCGTGAGAACTCGCAGTCGCATCAGCGAAGGTCTGCCCCGCTTGTTCATTCTAGTGACGACTTCAACAATCGCGCGAGGTCCCGACTGAACATTCTCGAGCTTTCGCGACTTGGTCCAATTTTGCGGATCGACCGGACGACGTAAAATGGACACCACGCGTCCTTACGCTCCGCGTTAACACTTACGCTTCCCGTCAGAGAGTTCAGTTGCCCCGTTCGTTTTCAGGCCTCGTCGACGATCTCACCTCTGCTCTGGCAAAACCGCTGCCTGCCGAGGTGGCACATGGCCTCATGGCACCGCGGCCGCGACGTCAGTGGCCCGAGGGCTGGAGTCCAGCGCAGGCCCGGCCCGCCGCCGGCCTGCTCCTGGTGTTTCCGCTCGAGGGTCACGCGCACATCGTGCTGACGTTGCGGGCGGACACGCTTGATCGTCACCGCGGGCAGATTTCTCTGCCGGGCGGCGTGATCGAGCCGGGTGAGGCGTACGAGCATGCGGCGCTGAGAGAGGCGCATGAGGAAATCGCGGTCGCGGCCAGCGAAGTGCGGATTCTCGGCGCGTTGACGCCCATCGATATTCCGGTCAGCGGCTTCCGGCTGCACCCCATCGTCGGCGTCAGCGACACGCGGCCGGCGTTTACGCCCGCCGACGGCGAAGTGGCGCGAATTCTCGACGTGGCGCTGGACGACCTGATGGCGCCGGGCGCGGTGGTGTCGACGTCGCGCGAGCGAGACGGCCATCTCGTCGTGGCGCCGGCGTTCCGGGTCGCCGGCGTGGAGATCTGGGGTGCGACCGCGATGGTGCTGGCCGAATTTCTCGTCGTGCTCGGCTGGACCGGAGCGCGCAGCGGGTCCGACTGAGTGCGCCGGACCGCATCGGGACATTCAGACGAAACTGTCGCCAGCATTGTCGCGTCTTACTTCTGCGTCGAAAAAATCAGTCGCGCCGTCTTGCCAAACCCGGTTTGATCGGCCAATAATTCAGGTTTACCGTCGCTGAAAATCATGCGCGCTGCGCGGTCCGCGCGTAAGTACATCACGATTCCAGCGATTCCAAAGGCGACACACGTTCATTCGAAGCAGTAAAAGGGGGCGAGGTCATGGGTTCTGCGGTGCTTGGTGAAGCGATCAGCGCGATCCGCGCGTGGTCGGTCGGAGAGGTCAAAGGGTCGGCCAGCGGATCGGCCGAAACGTTCGGCAGCCTCGTGTTCAACGACTCGGTGCAGCAGGCCCGGCTGCCCAAGCCGGCGTACCAGGCGCTGCGGCGCACCATCACGCACGGTGATCCGCTGGACGCCTCGTCTGCCGATGCGGTGGCGAAGGCCATGAAGGAGTGGGCCATCGAGCACGGCGCCACCCACTACACGCACTGGTTTCAGCCGCTCACCGGCATCACCGCCGAAAAGCACGACTCGTTTCTGTCACCGAACGGCAACGGCAAGGCCGTCGCCGAATTCAGCGGCAAGGAGTTGATCAGAGGCGAGCCGGACGCCTCGAGCTTCCCGTCGGGCGGGATGCGCTCCACCTTCGAAGCGCGCGGCTACACCGCATGGGATCCGACCAGCTCGCCGTGGCTGCTCTACAGCGGCGGCGCCGTCACGCTCGTCATCCCGACCGCGTTCGTCAGCTGGACCGGTGAAACGCTCGACAAGAAAACCCCGCTGCTGCGCTCGATGGAGGCGCTGTCGAAGCAGGCCGTGCGCGTGCTGAAGCTGTTCGGCTCGACCGCCGAGCGCGTCGTGACCACCTGCGGTCCCGAGCAGGAATACTTCCTGATCGATCGGTTCTTCTACCTCTCGCGTCCCGACCTCATCAACGCCGGCCGCACGCTGTTCGGCGCGAAGCCGCCGAAGGGACAGGAGCTCGAGGATCAGTACTTCGGCGCGATCCCCGATCGGGTGATGGCGTTCATGAACGACTCGGAGGCCGAGCTGTACAAAGTCGGCGTTCCGGTGAAGACGCGCCACAACGAAGTGGCGCCGAGCCAGTACGAGATCGCGCCGGTGTTCGAGAACGCGAACGTCGCCACCGATCACCAGATGATCATCATGGAGACGCTGCGCCGCATCGCGCCGAAGTACGGCCTGTCGTGCTTGCTGCACGAGAAGCCGTTCGCCGGTGTCAATGGATCGGGCAAACACCTCAACTGGTCGATGAGCGACGACGAGGGGAACAACCTGCTGAGCCCGGGCAAGAATACACACGACAACGTGCAGTTCCTCGTGTTCTGCACGGCCGTGCTCCGCGCCGTCAACAAGTGGCAGGGGCTCCTCCGCGCCAGCATCGCCAGCGCCGGCAACGATCACCGGCTGGGAGCCAACGAAGCGCCGCCGGCGATTCTGTCGATCTTCCTCGGCGACATGCTCACCGACATCTTCGACCAGATCGAAAAGGGCGGCGCGAAGTCGACCAAGCACGGCGGCGAGCTCGACACGGGCGTCATGGTGCTCCCGAAGCTGCCGCGAGACGCGGGCGACCGCAATCGCACCAGCCCCTTCGCGTTCACCGGCAACAAGTTCGAGTTCCGCGCCGTGTCGTCGGGACAGAGCATCGCGTACCCGAACATCGCGCTGAACGTCGCGGTCACCGAGTCGCTCGACTACATGGCGACCGAGCTCGAGAAGGCGACCAAGGGCGGCAAGTCGATCGAGAAGGCGGTGGCGGATCTGCTGCCGAAGGTGATCAAAGAGAACAAGCGAATCATCTTCAACGGCAACAACTACTCGGCGGAATGGGAGAAGGAAGCGGGCAAGCGGGGACTGCTCAATCTCAAGAACAGCGTCGATGCCTTCCCGCAGCTCGTCTCGAAGGAAGTCGTCGCGACGTTCGAGAAGTACAAGATTCTCAACGAGCGCGAGCTGCACGCGCGCTACGAGATCATGCTCGAGCAGTACAACAAGACGGTGAACATCGAGGGCCAGCTGATGGTCCTGATGGCGAACCGCTACATCCTGCCGGCGGCGTTCGAGTATCAGCGGCAGGTGGGCGCCAGCGTCAGCGCGGTCAAAGCAGCGGGCGCGAAATCGGTCGAAGGCAAGAAGTCGCTCGACAAGCTCACGAAGCTCGTCGACAAGTTCAAAGCCCAGGCGGACAAGCTCGAGAAGGCCCTGGCTCACGAGGGTACGTCCGCGGAGAAGCACGCCAGGCACTTCCGTGATGTCGTCATCCCGAACATGGCGGCGCTGCGCGAACTGGGCGACCAGCTCGAGGTCGTCATGCCGCACGAGCTGTGGCCGCTCGCGACCTACCGCGAGATGCTGTTCATCAAGTAAGAGGTTAGAGGTTAGAGGCTGGAGGTCAGGGATCGGGGGCGCGGCGGACCATCGCCGCGCCCTTTTTCTGTACCCGCCTTGACGCCCGCGGTACCCTCAGGAGCCGGTCACAACCTTTCCAGACACGCTCATGGCTAAACGCAAATCGGGCGACGGGACATCCCTCTTCGACAACCTCGACGCCGGTGACGGCGGCGGGGGGACGGGGACAGGGACCGGAACCGCTGCGGTCGCGCTCCACGAAGCGGCGCAGTCGCGCTACCTCAATTACGCGCTCTCGGTCATCACCGCCCGGGCGCTCCCTGACGTCCGCGACGGATTGAAGCCGGTGCAGCGCCGCATCCTCTTCTCGATGTGGCAGAAGAGCCTGACGGCCGACGTCAAGCACCGCAAGTGCGCCACGGTCGTCGGCGACGTGATGGGCAGCTACCACCCGCACGGCGACATGGCGCTGTACGAGACGCTCGTGCGGATGGCGCAGTCGTTCTCGCTGCGCTACCCGCTCGTGGACGGGTCCGGCAACTTCGGCTCGCTCGACGGCGACAGCGCGGCGGCGATGCGTTACACCGAGTGCCGCCTCGCGCGGATCAGCGACGAGATGCTCACCGAAATCGAGCAGTCGACGGTCCACTTCCGGCCCAACTACGACGGGACGAAGACCGAGCCGGTCGTCCTGCCGGCGCGCATCCCGAATCTCCTCGTCAACGGCGCGACGGGCATCGCGGTCGGCATGGCGACTAACATCCCGCCGCACAACCTCGGCGAGGTGTGCACGGCGCTCATCAAGCTGCTCGACAACGAAGACATCGGCAACGCGCAACTCTGCCGGTATATCAAAGGGCCCGACTTCCCCACCGGCGGCCAGATTCTCAACTCGCCGGAGGAGATCAAAGCGATCTACCGCACGGGCAGCGGCAGCATCCGGCTGCGCGGCACGTGGGACATCGGTCCGGAAACGCGTTCGACGAAGACGATCTACATCGACAGCATTCCCTACACGGTGGACAAGTCGCAGCTCGTCGCGCGCATCGGCGAAGTCGCGCTCAGCCGGAAGCTGCCGCCGTTGCTCGACGTGAAGGACCTCTCGACCGAGGATGTGCGCATCGCCATCGAAATGAAGAAGGACGCCGACGAGAAGATGATCATGGCGTACCTCTTCAAGCACACGCCGCTGCAGATCAACTTCGCGGTCAACCTGACGTGCCTGATCCCGACCGAGAACGCGGAGCTCGGCCGGCCCGAGCGGCTCGATCTCAAGCAGATCCTCTGGCACTTCCTCCACTTCCGCCTCGAGGTGGTGACGAAGCGGCTCGAGCACGAGCTGGCGGCGCTGAAGAAGCGGCTCCACATCCTCGAGGGCTTCGAAAAAGTCTTCGACGCGCTCGATGAGATCATCAGGATCATCCGCAAGTCGGACGGCAAGGCCGACGCCGCCGAGAAGATCATGAAGCGGTTCGAGCTCGACGCCGAGCAGACGGACGCGATCCTGGAACTCAAGATCTACAGGCTCGCCCGGCTCGAAATCCTCGTCATCCGCAACGAGCTCGAAGAGAAGCGCAAGCGCGCGCGTCAGATCGGATCGCTCCTCCGCGACGAAGAGAGCCGGTGGAAGATCGTGCGCACCGAGCTCGAGGAGGTCAACACGAAGTACGGCGACAAGCGCCGCACCCGGATCGCGAGCGACAGCGACGAGCCCGAGTACAGCGCCGACGACTTCATCGTCGAGGAAGACAACGTCGTCATCGTGTCGCGGGACGGCTGGGTGAAGCGCCAGAAGGACGTCAAGGACCTGTCGACGACGAGGCTGCGCGAGGGTGATTCGGTGCTCGCGGCATTCGCGGGCAGCACCCGGGCCTCGTGCGTGTTCTTCAGCAACTTCGGCGTCGCCTATACGTGTCGTATAATTGATGTACCTGCCTCGACCGGTTACGGAGAACCCATCCAGAAGCAATTCAAGTTGAAAGACGGAGAACGCATCGTCGGCGCGCTGAGCCTGGATCCGCGAGCCATCGGGAATGTCATTCCGAAGAAAGAGGGCAATCCGGCGCCAGTGCACGGCGTCGCCGTCAGCAGCGACGGGTTTGCGCTGAGGTTCGGCCTGGAGGGTCTGGTCGAGCCCAGCACGCGGGCGGGCCGCCGCTTCGCCCGGCCGTCGAAAGACGCGCAGATTGTCGGCGCGGCACGTTACACTGGCAGTGAGACCCTCATCGCGGCCACAGCCGAGGGCCGCGGCATCCTGTCGAAGGCCGAGGAAGTGAACTACCTGTCCGGTCCCGGCAAGGGCGTGCTGCTCATCAAGCTCGGCAAAGAGGACAACGTGCTCGGCTTTATCGCGTCGACCGGAGACCGCGACATTCTCACGGTCGAAACCAGCCGCGGCGCTGAACAGACAATCAGCACCGCGAAGTACGAAATCACCGGACGCGGCGGCAAGGGGCGGGAGCTCCTGCAACGCGGCCAGTTCACGCGTGTCGTATGGCCGACGCCTGACGCCCCGGCGCCATTGACGTCCGCCTGACGGCGGACGATACGACACCGCGAATGTAGTGTCCGCCTTCAGGCGGACCAAAAAGGATCAGAGATTTGACTTCCCATCAGGAACGCTTGAACATCGCAGTATTCATCGACTTCGACAACATCGAGATCGGCGTCAAGAACACCCTCGGCCAGCAATTCGACGTCGGCACCGTCCTCGAAGCCATCAAGGAACGCGGCGAGATCGTCAGCAAGCTCGCGTACGCCGACTGGACGCGCGCCGGCGACTACAGCCGCCATCTCACGCAGCACGCTGTACGTCTCGTGCAGCGCAACCTCACGCCAGGCGGCGACAAGAACGGCGCCGACATCAACATGGCGCTCGACGCGCTTGAAATGGCGTTCACCCATCAGCACATCAACGCCTACGTCATCGTCGGCGGCGACAGCGACTTCCTGTCGCTCGTCGAAAAGCTCAAGCAGTACGACAAGAAAGTCTTTATCGTCGGGGGCCGGGCGTTCACGAGCATGATCCTGCAGAAGAACTGCCACGAGTTCATCGCCTACGAGAACCTGAGCGGCGTTCGCAAGGCCGCGGCACGAGCCGGGAGGCCCGCGGCGGCAACGGCGAGCTCGCCGGTCGCGCAGGCATTCCCGATCGTCAAGCGGGCGCTGAAGATTCTGGCCGATCGCGAAGTGTCGCCGCAGACGGGCCTGCTGAAGAGCACGCTTCTGCAGCTCGATTCGACGTTCTCCGAACGCAACTACGGCGCGTCTTCCTTTCTTGATTTCGCGGAGAAACTCGCACAGGCGGGCCTCGTGCATCTGAAGACCGCGGGCCGCAGCGTGATGGTGGAGCTGAACCCCGACTTCGTCGAGGGCGAACCCGCGGCGACTGAAACAGCCGACCTGAAGGTCGGCACGGCGACTGATACAGATGTAGTGCAGGCCTTCCCGCCGTCGCCGCAGGCTCCGGCGGGCCGCCATAGCCTTGGCGACGGCGGCAGGCCCGCGAGCCAGAGTGCTGCCGACGCTCCGGCTCCGCAGGCAACCGCGTCGAACGCCGAGGGCGTTCAGTTCGTCGGCGACGTCCTGCGCGCCGCGACGAGCGCCAGATGGCCGATGTACATCCGGAACGTCAAGCAGCTGCTTCGGGCGGCGGATAGCGCCTTCGATGAACGTCGCTTCGGGTTCGGCGGGCTGATGGATCTGCTGCGCGCATGTCAGCGGGACGGACTGATGCGGCTCGAGCGCGACCGCCGCGGAGGGCTGCGTGTGTTCCCGGGCACTTCGTTGCAGCCGGGCGCGACGCCACGCGCTGCCCAGGCGCCGGTGCTCCCGCAGCCCGATGTCGCTTTCGACGAGGCCGGGGAGACCTCTTATCAGCCGCCGGCTGAAACGGCTGCTTCGGCCGACACGGTCGAATCCGACTCCGATCACAGCGGACCGCAGCCGATCGACACGACCGCCGAACTGCTGGGCCGGGCAAAAACACGGCGGCCTCGCGCGCCGAGAGCCGCGGCGCCTGGAGGCACGCGCAAGGGCACGCGCCCTGCGGCCGCGGGACCGCGAAAGACCGCCGGCCGGCGCGCCCCACGATCGAAAAAGAGCGATGCCGACGCCGACAACATCGGAAACTCCTAGCTGATGGCCGGCACGTACACCGCGAAAGACATCACCGTCCTCGAGGGCCTCGAGCCGGTCCGGAAACGCCCCGGCATGTACATCGGCGGCGTCGGGTCGCCGGGGCTGCACCACCTCGTGTGGGAAATCCTGGACAACTCGATCGACGAGGCGATGAACGGATACGCCTCGAACATCCGCGTCACGCTCCATGCCGACGGCGCGTCGATCACGATCGAGGACGACGGCCGCGGCGCGCCGATTGACAAGCATCCGCAGACGAAGAAGAGCGCGCTCGAAACGATCTTCACCGTGCTTCACGCCGGTGGAAAATTCGAGCACGGCAGCTACAAGACCGCGGGCGGCCTGCACGGGGTCGGCGCCAGCGTCGTCAACGCGCTCTCGAAAGAACTCGTGGCGACCGTCAAACGCGACGGCGCGCAGTGGGAGATGCGCTTCAAGCAGGGCAAGACGATCGGACCGCTGAAGAAGCTCGGGCCGGCGCGCGGCACCGGAACCACCGTCTACTTCCGGCCCGACGCCGCCATCTTCCCCAAGATCGAGTTCGAACCCGATCTGATCAAGGACCGTCTCGAGGTCGCCAGCTTCCTGCACAAGGGCGTCAAGGTCGTGTTCGACGACGAGACGTCGAAGCAGAAGACGACGTTCGAGCACGCCAACGGCCTCCTCGACTACCTGAAGAGGATCGTCGCCGAACGCGGCGCGAAAGCGATCCACGAGACACCCTTCGTCCTGAGCAAGGACGAAGGCCTGCGGGTCGATCTCGTGTTGCAGTGGACCGAGGCGACCGACGAGCACATCCGGTCGTACGTCAACGGCATCCCGACCGGTTCCGGCGGCACGCACGAAAATGGACTGCGCGCCGGGATCGGCAAGGCCGTCCGGAATTTCATCGACACCCACAATCTCTCGCCGAAGGGCGTCACGCTGGTGGCCGAGGACATCCGGGAAGGCCTGACCGGTGTCCTGAGCGTGTTCGTGCAGGAGCCGCAGTTTCAGGGACAGACCAAGGATCGCCTGAACAACCCCGAGCTGGTCTCGCAGGTGGACGGCGTCGTCCGGCCCGCGCTCGAACACTGGCTGAATCACAACATCAGCGTCGCCGAGTCGATCGTCGCTCGCATCATCCTCGCGGCCAGGGCGCGCGAGGCCAGCCGCGCCGCGCAGGCCGAAGTCTCCCGCAAGAGCGCGACGTCGGGCCGGCTGAATCTGCCCGGCAAGCTGAGCGATTGCACCAATTCCTCGAGCGAGCACAGCGAGATCTTCATCGTCGAGGGCGATTCGGCCGGCGGATCGGCGAAGCAGGGACGCGATCGCGCCCGGCAGGCCATCCTGCCGCTGCGCGGCAAGGTGCTCAACACCGAGAGCGCGTCGCTGGCGAAAGTCCTCGAAAACAAGGAGCTCGTCGATCTGGTGACCGCCCTCGGCTGCGGCCTCGGCAAGAATTTCGAGCTGCCCAGGCTGCGCTACGGCAAGATCATCATCCTCGCCGACGCCGACTCGGACGGCAACCACATCGCCACCCTGCTGCTGACGTTCATCTATCGCCATCTGCCGCAGCTCATCACCAGCGGCAAGGTGTACCTCGCGCAGCCGCCGCTGTATCGCATCGACATCGGCAAGGACACGCACTGGGCGCTCGACGACGGGCAGCGTGATGCGGTGCTGAAGGCCAACGCGAAGAATGGGCGCGGGACTCCTGAAATCACGCGCTTCAAGGGACTCGGCGAGATGATGCCGAAAGTCCTGTGGGAGACGACGCTCAACCCGAAGACGAGGCGGCTCCTGCGAGTCGACGTCGCGGACCAGATCGTCACCGACCGCGTCATCAACGAACTGATGGGCAAGGATGCATCCGCCCGGTTCCGCTTCATCATGGAGCGCGCAGACGAGGCTGAAGAACTCGACGTCTAGCGGCTGATCGTGCCCCTGGTTATCCCGATCAACCTGCTCCGGGGATCGGCGTTCGGCGCCGCGATCGTCTGCGCGCTGCTCCTGCTTCAGTACGCGCACCGCCGCAAGCTGTTCATCCTGCTGTGGGCCGCCGGCTGGCTTGCGATCGCGCCGGGCAGCCTGCTCATCTCGCGCAGCTACGAGACGGCGATCGCCACAAACGTCGCGAATGGCATCTCACAGCTGCTCCGGATCTGCACGAGCCTGCTGTTCTTCTGGAGCGGCGACTTGTATCGGCAGTCGCGATTCATCCAGCCATCGCGCCTCCGCATCCTGCTGCCGCTGACCGCGTGGTTCGTGCTGTCGCCGATGCTGTTCGGCGCGGCCGCCGTCCAGCTGCCGGGATACGGCATCTCGGCGGTGCTCCTCGCGGGCGCCGGGTCCCTGTACGCGGCCGTCCTGCTCGAGCGGCGGATGATCGGCGCCGGACTCGTCTCGCTGGTGCTGTACGGACTCGCCATCTCGAGTCTGTCATCCATGTTTTCGGAGCCCCTGACCCGTGTCGAGCCGCTGACGTTCGATGTGTTCGTGCTGAATTCGATCCTGTACATCTTCGGCGCTGCCGGCATTCACCTGCTCGTGTTCGAGGACATGACGTTCGAGCTGAGGCTGACCAACCGGCGGCTCGAATCGGCGCAACAGGATCTCCTGCAGGCAGCGATCACCGACGCGCTGACCGGATGCCACAACCGCCGGTTTTTCGAGCAGGTGGTGGATCGCGAGCTGCAGCGGCACGCGCGGTTCAAGTTGCCGCTCTCGCTGCTCTTCGTCGACATCGATCGATTCAAGGCGGTGAATGACACGCTCGGCCACGAAGCGGGCGATCGCGTCCTGGGTTACGTGGCGAGCTTCCTGAAACGTCACATCCGCGAAGCCGACTACGTGTTTCGCTGGGGCGGCGACGAATTCCTCGTGATGATCACGTGTCGGGGCGAGGAAGCGGCGCGAAAGGCCGCGCGGCTGAAGGCGGCATTCGATGCCGCGCCCGAAGCGATCGACCTTCCGCCCGGCATCGGACTCAGCGTCGGCTGGACGGAGGTTCCCGCCGGCACCACCGACCTGATGCCGCTCGTGCGTCAGGCGGATGAGCGGATGTACCGCGATAAGGGTACTCGGTAGTCACCAGTCGTCAGCCGGACACCGGCGTCACGCGATTCCCACTTCGCGATTCAACGAGCCGACGAGAAACTTCCAGGCAAGGTAGTACACGATCATTCCGACGGGAATTGCAGGCAGCGCGTACCACATCTGAATATGAAAGAGTTCGAGCGCGCGTCCGAGCAGGATGCCGGCGGGCACAAGGAACGCCGGGAGCAGCGAGCCGTGGACTCCGACCGCCAGTCGCGTGCGGGACTTCGTCGCGACCCACACCATGTTCCAGACGCCCCACAGATTCGGTACGATCGCCATCGGGAACAGAATGGCCCGTTCGAGCGGTCGTGACGGAAGCCCGAAGACGAACTGGCTCGGCACTTCGAGGTAGAAGACGTGATAGGCGTCAAGCGACGCGATCCAGAGCAGGACGAGCGTCGGCACCACGATGCCTGCCATGTACGCGCGGAGATACGGCCGGGGTCGCATGCGAACCTCCCTCACAGGTGATACGCCAGAAACCAGAACCATTCGGGAAACATCAGCAGGGCGATCGCGACAAGAGCCGCCAGGCTCCAATCCGCGGATGAGACCTCGATGCGTGCCTCGCTGCGCTGAACGACAGCCGGCCACAGATCGCGCGACGGCGCCGTCGTGTCAGCCGCGGGCAAGGCCGTCCGCAGCAGGTGGAAGAGCTGATCGTCGTTGATCATGGCGTGATGCCCAGCCGGGCCAGCTCCTTTCTGAGCGCACGCGTCGCGCGGAATACTCGTGATTTGATCGTGCCTACGGGCAGATCGAGAGCGTCGGCAATGTCGGAGTACGGCTGCTCTTCAACAAGCGCCAGCGTCGCGACGATCTGCAGCTTGAGCGGCAGGCTCCGGAACGCGAGCGCGATCGACTCCGTGATGGCCTGATCCGGCCGCGGCGCGGCCGGCATCGTGTCGTCTGCGATGCGCCAGGCCGTGTGCTTCCGCGCCTCCCGGAGATGATCGAGGGCGGCATTGGTCGCGATCCGCCGCAACCAGGCGCCAAAGCTTCGCGAGGCGTCGAAACGGGCCCGGCCGCGATATGCCCTCCAGAACGCCTCGACCAGCACGTCGTCCGCCGCGCTGCGATCGCGGACGATCCGCACGATCCAGCGATAGACGTCGGCCTCGAATTGCCGGAAGAGCGTTTCGAATGCGGTTTGATCGCCCTGAACAAACCGCTCGAGCAGTTCGCCGTCGAGCCCGTCCGGCATGGCTGTCTACCGTGCCTTACTCGGCGGACTGGCGGAAGGTTCCGTGGGAGAGCTTTATGTGGCGGTGACCTTCGTGCTCTGGCTGGCGACGCACTGCCACCGGCCATCCCGCATCACGAAGACGTCGACATACCGGTAGGTCAGCGAGAGCTGCTGGCCCTTGCTGGGACCGACCAGGCGCTGCGTAAACCAGACCACGGCCGTGTCGCCGTAGACCTTGACGACGAATTCGTCGAGGGTCGAGGAATCGATCTGCTGGTTGAATTCGGCGGCGAGCTTCAGCTCCTTCGCCCGATCGCCCCGGCTGCCGTCTCCGTACGTCGACACGAACTCCTCGGCGAGGACCCTGTCGATGAAGGTGACGTCCTTGCGATGAAAGGCGGCGTCCCATTCGCGTTCCAGCGTGATGAGGATTTGCTGGTCGGATCGGACCGGCGCCGACTGAGCGTCCAATGCGGTCGCGGCCGGGACAAGGAAAGCAAGCACAAGCAGCGTGGCGCGGGTCATCGATTCCTCCCGGGAATTTCTACAGCGTCGCCTGAACGACGGTTTTCGTGCTCCGGTGGGTCCCCAGAACTTCCGCGTGCAGCTTCTTGCTCAGGTACACCTTCGATTCCGCGTTGTCGCCGGCGTGACGTTCGTACTTCACGACCTCGAACCGCAGGTGATCGAGCGTGCCGCGCATCTCATAAAACTTGTTCTTGGTCTTGACGACGATTTCGTCGAAGCCCTGCGCGATGGCCCAGGCTTCCTGCTGTTCGGTCAGCGCGCGGAAGTGACCCTGGCCCCGCCAGTCGCGGCGCGTGCCGCCGATCCAGGTGTACAGCACTTTCCGATCCTCGAACTGCACGTGACCGCGCAAGCGATCGACCAGATCGATGAGCTTGGCCTCGGACTCCGGCGTGCGAATCTCGTGACACACCTTGTAGGACACCGGGACAACGGTGCCGGGATCGTGAGGGAGCGACGCCGTCGCGAGGAGGATCAAGTGCGACCGGCCGGAGAGCCGCCGGACGATTTCCGTTGCGGTCTTCTTGCGCGGAAACTCGCCGAAGTATTCCTCGAGGTACTGGATTTCGAGCGCGCCCTGTTCCAGGTCGTACTGAGTGATGTGGTACTCCACCAGAATCAGCCCCCGCTCTTCTGGGCGATCTTTGCCCAAGTGTCGCGCAGGGAGACGATCCGGTTGAAGACCAGGGTGCCGGGACGTGAATCCGGATCGACGGCGAAGTAGCCAAGCCGTTCGAATTGAAAGCGGGAGCCGGGCCTGGCCGTCGCCAGGCTGGGCTCGACCTGACAGCCCGCGAGCACCTCGAGCGATCCGGGGTTGATATGGTCGAGGAAGGTCTTGCCGGCTTCCTCGCGTTCAGGATCTTCAACCGAGAACAGGCGATCGTAGAGGCGCACTTCAGCGGTGGCGGCGTGGGCCGCGGACACCCAGTGCATCGTGGCCTTCACCTTGCGGCCGTCGGGCGAATCGCCTCCACGCGTGGCCGGATCGTAGGTGCACCGCAGCTCGACGATCTCCCCGGCGGCATCCTTCACGACTTCGGTGCACGTGATGAAATACGCGCAACGCAGGCGCACTTCCTTGCCCGGTGAAAGCCGGAAGAACTTCTTCGGTGGCACTTCCCGGAAATCGTCCTGCTCGATGTACAGGACCCGCGAAAAGGGCACCTTCCGGGTGCCGGCCGAGGCGTCCTCGGGATTGTTGATGACGTCGACTTCTTCGACCTGCCCTTCCGGGTAGTTCGTGATGACGACCTTCAACGGGCGCAGGACCGCCATGACGCGCGGCGCGTGGCGATTCAGGTCCTCGCGGATGCAGAACTCGAGCTGCGCGACGTCGATGACGTTCTCTTTCTTGGCGATGCCGATGCGCTGACAGAAATCGCGGATCGACTCCGGCGTATAGCCCCGGCGTCTGAGGCCGCTGACCGTCGGCATCCGCGGATCGTCCCATCCCGACACGTGGCCGAGCTGCACCAGCTGCAGAAGCTTGCGCTTGCTCATCACGGTGTAGTTGAGATTCAGCCGCGCGAACTCGATCTGCTGCGGCCGGGCGCCCTCGAGCGCGTCGCCGAGCTCGTGGACGAGCCAGTCGTAGAGCGGCCGGTGATCCTCGAATTCGAGCGTGCACAGCGAGTGCGTGATGCGCTCAATCGCGTCCGACAGCGGATGCGCGAAGTCATACATCGGGTAGATGCACCAGGCGTCGCCCGTCCGATGATGCGTGGCATGCCGGATGCGATAGAGCGTCGGGTCGCGCATGTTGAAGTTTGGCGACGCCATGTCGATCTTCGCACGCAGAACGCACGTGCCGTCTTCGAACTCGCCCGCGCGCATCCTGGCGAAGAGGTCGAGGCTCTCCGCAACCGGACGGTCCCGGTACGGACTGTTCCGGCCGGGCTCCGTCAGCGTTCCACGGTACTGTCGAATCTCCTCGGCCGTCAGGCTGTCGACGTAGGCGCGGCCGCGCGTGATCAACTGAACCGCGCACTGATAGAGCCGTTCGAAGTAGTCCGACGCGAAGAACAGCGCGTTCCACCTGAAGCCCAGCCATTCGACGTCTTCCTTGATCGCGTCGACGTACTCGATGTCTTCCTTGGCCGGATTGGTGTCGTCGAACCGCAGATTGCAGGTGCCGGCGGCCTCCTCCGCGATGCCGAAGTTCAGGCAAATCGACTTCGCGTGGCCGATGTGGAGGTAACCGTTGGGCTCCGGCGGGAAACGGGTCGCCACGCGTCCGCCGTGCTTTCCCGACAGACGATCCTCGGCCACGATGGTCCGGATGAAGTCGGTGGGTGCTGCTGCCGCCGTTGCCTGGTCTTGTTCGGTGTGTTCGGTCGTCATGAATCAGGGACCGCTACATTCTATAAGATGCAGGGTCCCCGACCGGCAGAACGGCGCCTAGTAGTTCAGCCAGTAGGCGAGCTTGACCAGAAACACGTTGTGCGGCGGCACGCCGAAGATGGCGCGGGTGTCGCGGCCGAAGCTGAACCCTCCAGGCACCGCGTCGTTCTCACGCGCCTGCTGCCAGACCACGAACAGGGTGGATCCCGGTTTGTACTCCCACCGGAGCACGTTCGTGGTCCGGAACGACTTCACGTTGAAATCGGGGTTGCCGTAGACGTCCGTCTGGTAGGCGAACGGCGAGTACCGGCCTTCGTACGTGTCGCTGCGCGGGTCGGCGACTTCCTTGAACGCCCCGTACGAACCGGCGGCGACGAAGGGCTGTGCGTACAGCTGGACCGACAGATTCGGCGTGATGGTGTAGTTGAAGCGGCCGGTCAGCGACACCGTCGTCTGATCGAGACGGCCGAAGACGTAGTGCGTCAGCGTGTCCGTGATGTTGTTGACCCACTGCGAGTCCGTGTGGTTCCGATTGACGTTCGCGGCGATCGAAAACATCATGGCCGGAACCGGCCGGACCGTGATCGACGGATAGTAGGCCTGCCACGACGTCTGGTGATTGTCGCCGCCCCAGTCCGCTTCGAACCCGGCGGACAGACGCCGGCGATTGTCGGATGACATCCAGAATCCCTGCTCGGGACCGCCTGTGGTAATCAGACCCGGCCCGCCGCGCGTGACGCGATCGTCGAACCCGCGACGCGGGAGCGGCGTGAAGAAGTAGCCGCCGCCCTGCCAGTTGTTGAGAAATGTAAGGTTCCCGTTGACGTTCGCGCCGCCGAACTGCAGATCGCCGTCGAAGTTCCACGAGGTCCACTGATTGAAATTGATGGTCCGCTGACGGAACCAGCCTGTGACTTTGTTGCTGCGCACCTGCAGCCAGTGGCCTTCGCGGATCTGATCCGCCCGCCGCAGGAACCCGAGGTCGTTGGTGTCGAAGCCGGGAGAGCGGAAGTACACATACGAGTTCGAGTGGACGTACTCTCCGCCGATCTTGTTGAACGCGAGCGCGCCGGCATAACCGGCAAGAGCCGTCCGCGTGATGTCGAGGTGCTCACTTTCGAGGCCCGGGCGCTGAAAAAGATGACGGTTGTTTTCCTGAAGCGCCTCGATCGCCGGCGGCGCGCCGTTGACCTGACTGCCTTCCAGAAGGCCGTTCAGGCTGTACTTTCCGCGCACGCGCCAGTCGAAGTCCGCGCCGCCGACATAAGCGGAAGACGGGAGCGTGTTCAACACGCCGGGCAGCCGGCGGTTCGTGGCGGTCCCGATGAGCCCGATGTACGACTGGTTCGCGTACTCCCGTTTCACACGAGCGACCGAATAATTGGTCAACGGCTCGACAGGCTGTTCAGACCTCACGCCCAGCGTGGACACGTCCGCGAATTCTTCCTGCGTCACCGCATGCAGCACGCCAATCGAGTACCGGCCGATACGCCCCGTCAGCTTGGCCGCGCCGAGAATCGTCGACTGGGCCGGTGCGTCGGTGTAGACGCCGTCCCCCGACGGCAGCGATCCCAGGCCCTGCGGCGCGCGACCGATGCGGCGCGAATAAAAGAGGTTGTTGCAGCCGTCGTAGCAATCGGCATCGAAACGGAAATTTCCCGAGCCCTCTACGAAGAATGGGCGCTGCTCATTGAAGAACGTCTCGAAGGCCGACAGGTTGACGACCGCCGGATCCGCTTCGACCTGACCGAAATCTGGATTCACGGTGGCTGTGAACGTGAGCCCGGGAGTGAGGGCGTACTTCATGTCCATGCCGAGCGCTCCGCTGCCGGCGGCCGCGCTGACGAGCGGATTGCTGCCAGCCGGCTGGCGCGTGAGGCTGCCAACGGTGTACGGCATCAGCTCCAGCCGCTTCGCCGACGCCACCGTCGAGAGGCCGCCGAGTTCGCCGAACGACGACACGTACCCGTTCGCATTCCGTGACAGCAGCGGCCATGTCGAGGTTTCCTTGAGGCGGCCGATGTCACGCGCCACCGCGAAGCCAAACGTGCTCATCTCGGAAGGCGAAAACCGGAGCTGCGAAAACGGAATCCTGAAGTCAGCGGTCCAGCCGAGCTGATCGCGCGAGACGGCGACGTCCCACACGGCATCCCAGCTCTTGTCGTTGTTCGTGTCGTTGAACCAATAGCGATCCTGCTTGACCCCGTCCGGGTTCACGGCAAATTCATACGCGGTGCGCCGATCGTGGTACGAATCGATGAAGATATGAATCCAGTCGCACGGCGAGTCGTCGTCGCGACGCGTGAGGTACGTGACGATCTTGTGCGGCTCTCGATCGTACGCCCGCACCTTCACGTACAACGTGGTGGAATCGAAGGCGACACGAAACTCGGTCGCCTGGCTCGGCTCGGCGCCTTCTTTGGGCTCACGCTGAACGAAGTCGTTGACGAGCGGCGCCGTTTTCCAGATGTCTTCAGACAGGACCGAGCGGCTGCCTGCCGCCGACACGCGAAGGGCCTCGACACGGGCAGCGGCGTCGGCGGCCCACGCCGAGACCGGAGCGAGAAGAGCGGCGATAATCAGAAATGCTCGAACCAACCGGAACCTTAGACGCATGATGCGGGAGGGAAGTTGGCGTTTTCTACGCTTATCGACACGGCGACGCTTGCAAACCACACGTCTGATCCAACCTGGCGAACAATCGACTGTCGGTTCAAGCTGGATGACGAAGCGTGGGGCCTGAAAGAGTACCACGGTGCTCACATCCCGGGCGCAGCGTACGCGCACCTGGGCGCGGACCTGTCCGGACCGACGACGGGCCGCAACGGACGGCATCCGCTGCCGGATCCGTCGACGCTGGCACGGACGTTTGGCCGCCTCGGCGTGACTCGCGGTGTGCAGGTGGTGGCCTACGACCAGGATTCAGGCATGTACGCGAGCCGGCTGTGGTGGCTGCTTCGGTGGATGGGGCACGACGAGGTGGCCGTCCTCGACGGCGGGTTCGCGAAGTGGCTCGCAGAAGCTCGACCGACGACGGCCGGTGAGGAACCAGCCCGAACGAAAGAGTTCGCCGGTGCGCCGCGGATGAACATGATTGCCGACGTCAATGAGGTGGCCGGGCTGGTGGGCCGCCCGGATTCTCTTCTGCTCGACGCTCGAGCTCCCGAGCGATACCGAGGTGACATCGAACCGATCGACCGCGTGCCCGGGCGTATTCCCGGCGCGGTGAACCATCACTTTCTGCGAAACCTGGACGAACGCGGGACGTTTCGAACGGCGGCATCGTTGCGCCGCGATTTCGAGCAGGTGCTCGGACAAACGCCAGCCGATCGCGTGGTGTGTTACTGCGGCTCGGGCGTGACGGCCTGCCAGAATCTCGTCGCACTCGAACACGCGGGGTTACACGGCGCCAGGTTGTACGTGGGATCGTGGAGCGAATGGGCGAGCGACCCCTCGCGTCCCGTGGAGCGATCGTAGTGCGGACTACTCGCCGATCGTGCGTGGCCAGTCTTCTCTGAGCAGACGCGACATCGCGCGATCGGCGAGCAGACGGCCGCCCGTCTGGCAGCGAGCGCAGTAGTTGCATTCGTTGTCGGCGTACACGATTCGCTGCACCGGCGTTCCGCACACCGGGCACGGCAGCCGGAAGCGGCCGTGAACCGCCATTTCGCCGCG
>Ga0326726_10000515_pt1 | contig 35813 bp, 35 predicted proteins | sample MHFenrmetagenome_2_FD_207603 | JGI IMG/M metagenome (GOLD analysis project Ga0326726, IMG submission 207603) | Lab enriched peat soil microbial communities from Michigan Hollow, Ithaca, NY, United States - MHF15MN | ecosystem: Environmental > Terrestrial > Soil > Wetlands > Peat | place: USA...
GCCCTCATCAGGAAGGGAGCGTCCGCCTTCGCCCGATCGGCCGCAATTTCCACGTCCGGTTGGACTCTTCACGTTCGCGGACGGTTTACAGAGCGATGGCGAGGCGCGCGCGGGGCGGGCTCGCGGCCTCTCCTCGGCGCTCGCGGGTACGCTCGAAGCCTCGTCGAGGTCCGCGGGCCCGCCCCGCGCGCGAACGCGGCTTCGGCGACTGGAACGAGTCCGGCTCCTGTCCTCCCGAGCTTAGTGGCTGACACCACGAGGCCGAGCGAGGGCCGTCCCGAGCGAGGCCGCAAGCGGCGGAGCGTGGCTAGGGTGCCCACGCGATCATCGGGCGAGCGCGCGCAGCGAGCCGCAGGCGAGCGGAGTCAGTCGGGCCCGGCCCTCGCGGCGGCGAGGCCGGAGGCCGCAGCCGCCGCGAAGGCCACCCCGTCGTAGCCGACACCGCAGAGTGTAGGGCCCCGTGACTCCGCGAGTGCGGCGCGCAGCGCGCGGGTGCGCTCGGCGTGGCCGACGTCGTAGAGGGGAATGCCGTCCGCGTAGCGCGCGACGTCGAGCAAGACGGGCTCGCGCGCCGAGCCGAGCAGGCGTCTCAGGACGGGCGCGAGCTCGCGCGCCAGCGCCGCGTCCGAGGCCGCGTGCAGCGGGCGCGCGACGAACACGGAGAGAAGCATGGAGCCCTTCGGCGCTCGGCCAGGGAAGAGATTTGCGGGGAAGAGACAGCCGATCAGCGGCAGGCGCTCGCGCGGCGGGACGAGGAAGCCGAGGCCGGTCCAGCGCTCCGCGCACGCGGGCTCCTCCAGCGCGAACGCGGCGAGCACCTGCGGCACCGCGCGGTACTCCTCGAGGAGCGCAGTGACTCGCGGGATCTCGAGCACGCGCGCGGCGGCGGCGGGCGGCAGCGCCAGCACCAGGTGCCGGCAGGAGAGCTTCGCCTCGGCGCCGGACGCGAGCTCGAGCTCGAATCCGGAGTCCGTGCGGCGCGCGCGCGCCAGCTTCGCGCCGGTGCGCAGGCGCGGGCCGAGCTGCGCGCCGAGTCGTTCACAGAGCCCGCCCAGTCCGAGCTCCGTCGACATGACACCGAGGCGTGTCGGGCCCGAGCGGCCGAACAGGCTGCGCAGCATCAGGCTCGAGAAGCGGCCGCCCGCGCGCGCGAGTGACTCCGCGAGATCCGGAAACGCCGACTCGAAGCCGACCTCGTCGGCGGTCGTTCCATACACCCCCAAGGTCATGAGGTCGGCGAGTCGCTCGGCCGCGCCGGGGCCCAGGCGCTCCTCGACGAGCCGGCGCACGCTCCGCGGGCCCGAGCGCACCGGGCGCAGCGGCTCGGCCAGGCACGAGAGCAGCGCGCCCCAGGGCAGCAGCGAGCCGCCGAGCAGCGCCCCGAGCGTGGGCGGGAGCGACACGATCGCGCCGTTCGACACGAACGCCGGCGCCGCGCGCTGCGCGGGGACGGGAGTGAGTCCCGCGCGCTCGACGAGCTGAAGCAGCGCCGGGTTCGCGCGTACGGTCATCGGCCCGCGCTCGACGAGATACTCGCCGATGCGCCGTGTCTCGGCGGGCCCACCCGCGCGCGGCGCGGCCTCGAGCAGCAGCAGATCACCGCGGCCCTGCGCGACGAGCTCCGTCGCGCAGGCGAGCCCGGAGATTCCGGCGCCGACGACGACGGTGTCGACTGCGCTCAACCGCTCGCTTCCTGCGCCGTGCGCACGAACGTCGCGACCGCCTCCACCGGCGTCGTCTGCAACACGCCGTGACCGAGGTTCAGCACGTGACCGCGCGCCTTTCGCCCCGCGCGCACGAGCTCGCGCACGCTGCGTGCGATCACCGGCAGCGGCGCGAGCAGTGCGGTGGGGTCGAGATTGCCCTGCAGAGACACTCGTTGCCCGATGCGCGCCGCGGCCTCGGCGAGATCGACGCGCCAATCGAGTGACACGACGTCCGCGCCGAGCTCGGCGAGCTCGTCGATCAAGTGCGCCGCTCCGCGCGCGAACACGATCACCGGCGGGCGATCGCGGCCCAGGTGCGCGAGCACGTCGCGCAGCGCACGCCCGGCGAACTTCGCGAAGCGCCCGCGGTCGAGCACGCCCGCCCAGGTGTCGAAGATCTGCACGCAGTCGGCGCCGGCCTCGATCTGCAGGCGCAGCGTCTCCGCGCAGATCTCGGACATCCGCTCGAGGATGCGCAGCACGGTGTCGGGCTCACGCCACGAGAGCGCCGACAGCACCTCGACGTCGCGCGAGAGCTTCGACTCGGTCGCGTACGCGGCCAAGGTCCAAGGCGCGCCCGCGAAGCCGATCAATGCTGCGCGCGGGCCGAGCTCGCGGCGCAGCCGCCGCAGTGTCTCGCACGTGGCGGCGATGACGGGCGCGACGTCGCCACTGAGTCGCTCCAGGTCCGCCAAGCCGCGCAACGGGTTGGCCACGGTCGGCCCCGGCGAGAACGCGAGCTCGAGATTCCCCGCGCGCAGCGGCAAGAGGATGTCCGAGAACACCACGACGCCGTCCATGCCGAAGCGGCGGTGCGGCTGCAGCGAGATCTCGGTCGCGAGCTCGGGTGAGTCACACATCGCGAGGAAGCTCGACTTCTCGCGCAGCTCGCGGTACTCGGGCAGATAGCGCCCGGCTTGGCGCATCAGCCACACCGGCGGGCGATCGACCGGCTCGCCGCGACACGCGCGCGTGAAGCGCTCGCGAGGCTCGAGCGCGCTGTCGGTCTTCCCCACGTCTGCCACGGCGCAGGCAGGATACGCGCCGGTCAGCGCGGCGTGCCAGCGCGAACTTCGCGCGCGAGCTCGAGGGCGCGGCCATTCTGCGCCGCGCGCGTCACGTGCGGACTGTCGCGCGCGAAAAATCGATAGGGCAGGTCGGCGGCCTTGCTGAGTCCGATGCGCGGGCCGGCGCAGATCGCCGGAGCGCGCGCACCGCGCTCGCGCTCGAGACGGAGCGCGCCGCGCAGCGCGTCGCGGCCGTCGTGCGCGAGCTCGATCGCGAGCGCCTGCGCGAGCTTCCCCGGGCCGCTCGCGAGCTCGCGCCCGCCGCGGCCGCCGCGCAGCGCGCGCATTCGAGTCTCTCCCTCGAGCGGCTCGACGGCGCGCAGCAACACCGCGGCGCCGCGGCCCGCGCGCTCGCAGACGACGTTCGCGCAGAGGTGGATGCCCATGCTGCGGTACACATAAAAGTGTCCCGGCGGCCCGAACATGACTCGACTGCGCGGCGTCGGGCCGCGGTGCGCGTGCGAGGCCGGGTCGCTTCCATCGCCGAGATACGCCTCGACCTCGACGATCCGGCCCACGAGCCGCTCGCCGCTCGCCAGCTCGTGAATCAAGAGCAGCCCGAGCATCTCGGGGGCGACCTCGAGACACGGGCGCGCGAAGAACGAGCGCGAAAGGCGCATCACGCGGACGGCGCGAGACTCACGCGCGAGGTCGCGGCGGCCTCGATTCCGCGCCAGTCGTAGCGCATGGGCAGAAGCCGCAGCTCCGCCCAGGCGAGCAGCTGATCGGTGTAGTGCGGGCTCGCGGGCTCGCCCGAGACGCCGTGCGGCACGACCCAGGCGGAGCGCTCCCAATCGCCCAGGTCGAAGACGTAGCGCGCGACCGAGAGAGTGGTGGCGCGCAGGCTGAAGCCGGGCACGGTCGTGCCACACAGAACGGTGTCACCGTCGCCGCCCATCGGCACCGACGGCGGCAGCCGCAGCCGGCGCGCCGCCTCGAGATCGAGCGCCGGCGGATGCCACGCGAACGTGCGGTGCACGCGCGCGAGGCGCCACTCCGCGGGGTTCGGTCCCAGGCGCGCCTCGAGAAAAGCGAGCGCGCGCTCGAACGCCTCGGCGCAGAGCACCTTCCAATCGAACGGCTTGCACCCCGCGCGCGGCGCGAAGCGCGCGGACAGCAGTGGCGGGACCGCGTTCCATACCTGCGCCAGGCGCTCGGGCGCGGGCGCCGCCTCGCCGAGCACGCCGAGCGTCGCGCCGCTGAGCCCGAGCGCCTCACCGGCGAGCAGAGTGACTTGCTCTCGGAGCGCGAGATACAGCGCCGCGCCGACGGACTCGGGTGCGACGTGCGAGTCCCAGCTCCGCAAGAGCGCGAGGGCGTCGCGCGCGCGCTCGCTCGCGGGCTCGAGCCCGTCGAGCGCGCGCACGAACAGCGGTGCGACGAGCGAGAGATCGTCGCCATGGATCGCGGCCATGTCGGCCACGGTCGCCTTGTCGAGTGACTCGAGGCGCGCGAGGATCCGGCGCACGCGGCTCGGCCCCGAGAAGTCGACGCCGAGATAGGGCATGCCCGCGCCTGCGGGCCGGTTGTTCGCCGCCGCCAGCATGCCGCTCGGCGGATCGACGGCCGACGGCAGTGAGTCGAAGGGCACATGGCCGCGCCAGGCGTACGCGCTCGACCCTCCCGCCACCGGGCTCCAGCGATTCGCCGCGTCGCGAACCGGCACGCGCCCGCGGAAGCGATACCGGATCGAGCCCGCGACGTCGGCGCTGATCAGGTTGTTGCAAGGAATCACCCAGCCGCGCATCGCTTCGTCGAGCTCGGCGGCGCTCGCGGCATCGAGCATCGGCAGCAGGCAATCGAAGGTCGAGTCAGTCTCAGCGAGCGTCGTCCAGCGCAGTGAAATTCCCGTGCCGACATGAGTTCCGCCCAGCACCACCGGCCCGCGCGCGGTCGTGAGTATCTCGACCTCGGCGGGCGCCGCGCCGCGCACCGATAGGTTCTCGGTCCGCCGCTCCGCCGCCGACAGCTCGCGCGCGCCGAGTCTCTCGACAAAGAGATCCTGATCGTCCGCCATCCCGTGCGTGATGCACCAGGCGACCGACGCGTTGTGGCCGAAGTGCGGGAACCCCGGCACTCCGGCGAACGAGAGCCCGATCGCGTCGAAGCGCGCGCAGCGCACGTGGTTCTGCCAGTACACGTTCGGCAGCTCGAGCGGGCGGTGCGGATCGCCCGCGACGAGCGGCTTCCCCGACGCCGTGCGACTCCCCGCGAGCGCCCAGTGATTGCTGGCGCCGTCGCCCGGCTCCAGCGCCGCGAGCGCCTCGACGCCCGCGGCGAGCTCCGCTTCGCGGAGCGGCGGCTCGAGATACTCCGCCGCGGGCGGTGCGGAGAGTGTCTCGGCTTCGCCCGGGTAGATCGCCGCCAGTAACTCGGGGCCGTGCTCGCGCAGCAGCGCGCCGCGCCAGAGCTTGCGATACAGCGGACCCATGAAGGCGTGCCGCAGCTTGTATACTGCGATGCACTGCCACGGCTCCCATGGTTCCGGCGAGATCCCCGCGAGCCCGTACTCCGCCGGGAACGGAGCGCCGCGGTCGAGATAGGCATTCACTCCCGCGCTGTAGGCCTCGAGCATCTCGCGCGTCTCCGCGCGCAGCTCGGCCAGGTCGCGCACGGCCGAGCGCGCGATGCCCAGGCGACGCAGAAATGCGTCGCGTCCCACGGCGATGGGGCCCACGACCTCGGCCCAGCGGCCCGCGGCGCGCCGCCGATCGTGCTCCATCTGCCAGAAGCGATCCTGCGCGCACGCGAAGCCCTGGCCGAAGAACGCGCCGGCGAGTGACTCGGCGTGGACGTGCGGGATGCCCAGCTCGTCGCGCAGGATCTCGACCGAGCCGCGCACCTTATTTGCCGAGGGCGCCCCGCTCGCGGAGCCGCCGAATCTCGTCGGCGCCGAGGCCGAGCTCGCCGAGCACGGCGTCGGTGTGCTCGCCCAGTCTCGGGGGCGGGCCCTGGGGACCCACGTCGGCGGCGCCCGAGAACTCGAGCGGCGTCGCGACCGCCTGGAACTCGCCGACGCCGCCGGCCTCGGGCACGGAGACGATTCCGTTCATCGCGCGAATCTGCGGATCCGTCACGACCTCGTCTTGGGTCTGCACCGGCGCCCACCAGAGATCGACCTCGTCGAAGCGCGGTCCCCACTCGGTGAGCGCACGCGTGGCGAAGGCTGCGTCGAGCAGGTCGACCAGCTCGCGGGCGTTCTTGCGCCGCTCGCGCGCGGACGCGAAGCGCGAGTCACTCGCGAGCTCCGGCCGCTCGATCGCGCGCGCCAGCTTCGGCCAGTGGCGCTCGGCCTCGAGCCCGAGCAGCCAGAACCACCTCCCATCGCGATCCCGGTACTGATTCAGCACCGGGTTCAACGCCTGCGTGCGCGGCAGCGACGGCGCGACCGTGCCGAAGCGCAGGCGGATGCCGGTGTCCCATCCCACGCAGTACAGGCCCGTGCGCAGGAGCGACGTCGCCACGCGCTGGCCGCGGCCGGTGCGCTCGCGCTGATAGAGCGCCGCCATGATTCCCGAGACGAGTGACAGCCCAGTCACGTGATCGCCGAACCCGCCGCGGATGCCGTGGGGCTCGACGCCGGTCGGGAACATGATGTGCTCGGCGCCCGTGCGCGCCCAGAACGCGCCGACGTCGTACGCCGCGCGGTCGCGCTCGGGACCGCGCAGACCGTAGCCCGTGAGGCTGGCATACACCAAACGGGGACAGGTCGGCTCGAGTGACTCCCAGTCGAGGCCGAGCTTCGCGAGCGCGTCGGGCCGCAGGTTCGTGATGAATACGTCCGCGCCCGCGACGAGTCGCTTCGCGAGCTCGAGCGCCTCGGGGATGCGCGTGTCGAGCACGACGCTGCGCTTGCCCCGGTTGTCGAGGTCGAACGGGGGACTCTTCGGCTCCTTGAGCCCCGCGAGCGCCATGAACAGGTTGCGGCACGGGTCGCCCTCGGGCGGCTCGATCTTCACCACGTCGGCGCCCCAGTCCGAGAGCACACCGCCCGCGCCGGGGCCCGCGACCCAGACGGCGAGCTCGACGACGCGCAGGCCCTTCAGCATCACGCGCTCACTGGCTCCGGGCGCCCGGATGCGCAGCGCAGGATTTCCGGCGCGTGCTCGGCGAACAGCATGTGTCCCTCGTTCGGACAGAGATGGAGCTTCGCGTTCGGAATTCGGTCCGCCTGCGCGCGGCCGTGTGACACGGGGACGTTCAGATCGACATCGCCGTGCCACACGTGCACGGGCACCGAGATGTCCTCGAGCCGGAAGCGCCAGGGCCGCGCGAACAGCGCGAAGTCTTGCGCCGCCGCCCGCGCCGCGGTGGGCGAGCCGTTCCTCGCCTCCGCGATCAGCACGTCCGCGATCTCGCGCCGCGAGAAGATGCGCCGGTCGGGCTCGGGCAGGTTGCGCAGCATGGTGTCGAGCGCGCGATCGGGGAAGTGGCGCAGCATGAAGAGCATCGCCGCCATCGTCGGCCAGACGAGCAGCGGTGACTGGCGCGCCAGAGTGAAGTTCAAACGGTTCATGGCCATCATGTGCTCGAGCACCCCGGCCGTATCGGGCGGCGCGACGCCGGACACGATGGCGACGCCGATCAAGCGCGGCGCGAGTGCGTGAGCACACACCGCCGCGTGCGGCCCGCCGCCCGAGACGCCGAACACGCCGAAGCGCTCGAGCGCGAGATGATCCGCGAGCTCCGCCACGTCGCGCGGCCAATCGACGAGCCGCCGGTGCGCGTCATACGCCGAGTGGCCGTAGCCCGGTCGATCGGGAGCGATCAGTCGCACGTGCTCGGCGCGCGCCGACGCGTCGAACGGACTGATCTGCAGGCTCGAGCCGGGAGTTCCGTGGAAGCCGATGACCGGCGTTCCGCTGGGATCTCCGTACTCGGCGTACGCGAGCTCGCGCCCGTCTTCGAGCCTAAGGACCGTCACTGCGCGCGTCGCCGCCATGCCCGTCCTCCCCTCTCGCGAAGCGGCTTCGGACTTTATCACCGTCGAGTTGCTCGGCGTAGGGAGCGTGTATCATGGCGCCAGGAGCGGGGGAGTCGCGATGAATCGCTTCGGCATGACCATTCCGCTCGACGGCGTGCCGCTCGCCGAGCAGCGCGAGTGGATTCAAGAGCTCGAGCAGCTCGGCTACACCGACGTTTGGTCCGCGGAGGCGGGCGGCTACGACGGACTCACACCGCTCGCGCTCGCGTCGACATGGGCGCCGACCTTGCGGCTGGGCGTCGCGATTCTGCCCGCGTTCACGCGCGGACCTGGACTCATGGCGATGAGCGTCGCATCGATGTGTCAGGCGGCGCCGGGTCGCTTCGTCGTCGGTGTGGGCACGTCGTCGGACGTGATCGTCGAGCGCTGGAACGGCATCGCGTTCAACAAGCCGTATCAGCGCGTGCGCGACACCGTCCGGTTTCTGCGCAAGGCGCTCGCGGGCGAGAAGATCACGGAGGACTTCGAGAGTTTCTCGGTGAACGGCTTCCGCCTCGGCCTGAAGGTCGACCCGCAGCCGAAGATCCTGATCGCCGCGCTGCGCCAGGGGATGCTGCGACTCGCGGGGCGCGTGGGCGACGGGGCGATCATCAACTGGCTCTCGGCCGATGACGTGAAGAAAGTCGTGCCGTTCGTGCGCGAGGGCGGCGCGAACAAGGAGATCGTCGCGCGCATCTTCGTCGCGCCCAACGCGAACAAAGAGCAGGTGCGCGGCATGGCCAAGTTCGCGATCGCCGCGTATCTCAACGTTCCCGTGTACGCCGCGTTTCACGAGTGGCTCGGCCGCGGGCCGAAGCTCGCGGGAATGTGGGACGCCTGGAAGAAGGGCGATCGCAAGGCCGCCGTGGCTGCGATTCCCGACGAGGTCGTCGACGAGCTCATCGTGCACGGCACGCCCGACGAGTGCCGCGCTCACATCCAGCGCTACGTCGACGCCGGCGTCGACACACCCGCGCTCGCGATCCTGCCACTCGGCGTCGACGCGCGCCAAGCGACACGTGCCCTGGCTCCGAAGTGATTCAGTAGGAAGGGAGAACCGATCATGGCAGTGATTCAGTCAGTGACGGGCAAGCTGAAGCCGGAGAAGCTCGGCAAGACACTCATGCACGAGCACGTGCTCGTCGGCTACTCGGGCTGGGACGCCGATTGGGTCCGGCCGGGTCGCTCGAAGCGCGAGATGCGCAAGATCGCCGCCGACAAGATCGCCGAGATGAAGGACCAGGGGATCAAGACGATGATCGATCCCTGTCCGTCCGATCTCGGTCGCGACATCGAGTTCATCGCGGAGGTCGCGTCGAAGGCCAAGTTCAACATCGTGGCGGCGACGGGCCTCTACCACGAGCACGAAGGCGGCTCGCCGCACTGGAAGTCGCGCACGGCGTTCGGCGGCCCGCAAGAGAGCTTCATGGCGGAGATGATGATCGCCGAGCTCACCGACGGCGTCGGCAAGAGCGGCATCAAGGCGGGCATCATCAAAGTCGCCACCAGCGCCGGCGTGATCACGGACTACGAGAAGACGGTGCTGAAGGCGGCGGCGAAGGCGTCGATCGAGACCGGCGCGCCGATCACCACGCACACCGACCGCGGCACGATGGGCCCCGAGCAGCTGAAGTTCCTCACCGATCAGGGCGTGCCCCCGCACCGCATCATCATCGGTCACTCGTGCGGCACGAGCGATCACGAGTACCACATGAAGCTGGTGCACGGAGGCTCGTATCTCGGCTTCGACCGCTTCGGGCTGGACATCATCCACCCGGACAAGGAGCGAGTCTCTTCGCTCTTGAAGCTGATCAAGAAGGGCGCGGGCGATCGCATCGTCGTGTCGCACGACACCGTCTGGTGTTGGCGCGGCCAGCCGATCGATCAGAAGGTGCTCGACGAGATCGAGAAGGTCTGGACGCCCTCGCACTTCACCAAGCGGATCGTGCCCCAGCTCCTCGCGGGCGGCGCGACGCAGAAGGACATCGACCAGCTGCTGATCGAGAACCCGCGGCGCTTCTTCGCGGGGGACAAGCTGCCGGCGATCGCCGGATAGCTTGCGCGCCGCGCTCGCGCTTCTTCCGGTGGCGCTGCTCACCGGATGCATCTTCACCGACGTCAACGTGACTCGACCCGTCACGGAGCCGGTCGGGAAGGTGTCCCTCGTGGTCACGGCGGCACCGGGAGTCATGACCGCCGGGCAGGCCTCGCAGCTGCGCTCGCTGCTCACGTCGGCGCTCGCGCGGTCGCATGTCTCGCAGGCGTCGGTCGGCGACCCGGGCGCCACGGCGCTGCAGGGCGTGGTCGAGCAGTACACGCCGGGCAACCGCCCGCTGCGCTACTTCTTCGGCCTCTTCGGCGCGGGGGTCGGCAGCTTCCGCTCGAGCTGGCACGTGAAGAACGCCGCGGGCGCGGAGATCGGCGAGTGTCGGATCGACGGCAGCATCCACAACGGCTGGTTCGGCGGCAGCTACAACGAGCTGCTCGACAGAGTCGGCGGGGACCTCGAGCAATGTCTCCACGGCAAGTGACTCGCGCGATTCGCGCGCCCGCTGCCGCGGCGCTCGCGCTCTTCGTCGCCTCCGGCTGCGGCACCTTGGTCCGCGGGACGCACCAGACCATCCACGTCGAGTCGATTCCGCCGGAAGTCGACCTGCGCGACGTGCGCACCGGCGACACCTGGGTGACTCCCGTGGACGTCTCGCTCTGGCGGACGCGCCGCCACGTCCTCGAGGCGACGAAGCCCGGCTATCGGTCGCAGGAGATCCTGATCGACAGTCGCGGGAGCTTTACCTGGTACTACGCGAACGTCGTGACGCTGTTCCTCGGCGTCGCGGTCGACGCCGTCGCCGGTGGCCTCTATGACCTGGCGCCGGAGAGCGTGACCGTGGTCATGGAGACGGCGGACGACCCCCACGCGAGCCGATAGCGGCGAGTCACGGAAACGCCGCGCGGAGCTCCTGCACGCTCGCCATCTGCGTGACGAAGCCGAAGCGTCCTGCGCGCATCTCGCGTGCGCCGTCGAGAAACGCGCGCAGCGCCAGTCGCGATAGAGCGCCACCGATACTGACTCGGCGAACGCCGATCTCGCGCAGCTGCGGGAGCGTGATCGTCGGATCCGCGAACCCCATCACCACGTTCACGGGCCGACTCACCGACTCGACGACCATCCGCATCTCCGCCAGGGTCCGCAGCCCGGGCGCGTAGAGCACGTCCGCGCCGACCTTCTCGAACGCCTGGAGGCGCCGGATGGTGTCGTCGAGGTCGCCCGCGCCGTACAGGAGATTCTCGGCGCGGGCCGTCAGCAGGAGCGGGACAGGCAGTGAGTGCGCGACTTCTGCCGCGGCGTGGACGCGCTCGACGGCGAGCTCGAAGTCGTAGATCCACGCGCGCGGGTCGCCGGTCGCGTCCTCGATCGAGGCGCCGACGGCACCGCAGGCGGCGGCGCCCGCGATCATCTTCGCGGCTTCGGCCGGCTCGTCGGCGTAGCCGTTCTCGAGATCCGCGTTCACGGGCAGCGGCGTCGCATCGCAGATGGCGCGGCAGTCGTCGAGTATCTCCGCCGCGCGCGCGCGCTTCCGCCCGAGTCTGTTCGCGACGCCGAGGCTGGTCGTCGCCAGGGCCTCGAAGCCCAGGTGGGCCAGAAGGCGGGCCGTGCCCGGATCCCACGGGTTGGGCAAGAGAAGGGGCTCGGTTCGCTCGTGCAGGGCACGGAACAGGGAGGCTTTGTCGTTTGGGTCGTTCATGAAACGAGCCTGCCGCGCGTTCTTCCATACGTCCAATGAATGATATTCACCTGCATCATGCGTAGAATGCATGGATGACCCTCGAAGAGCTCGAGTCCTTCGTCCGCATCGCCACCGGCGCCGGCTTCACTCACACGGCGAGGCAGCTCGCCCGCTCTCAGCCGGCGATCAGCCGCAGGATCCGCCGGCTCGAGCAGAGTCTCGACACGCCCCTGTTCGAGCGCGTCGGACGCGGCGTGCGCCTGTCGAACGCGGGCCGCGCGTTCCTGCCTCACGCCGAGGTGGCGCTCGCGGCGCTGCGCGACGGCGAGCGGGCCGTTCGTGAGTCGGCGGGGCGGGCGGGCGGCCCGCTCTCACTTCGCGTCGCGATCGTGGGAACACTCGCCGACTCAAACATCGTCGACGCGCTGCGCGAGCTGCAGGCGGCGTTCGAGGGAGCGTCGGTCGAGATGCGCACGGCGAACAGCCGCGAAGTGAGTGACTTGGTGCGGCGCGGCGAGGCCGATTTGGGCGTGCGCTATTTCGCCGACCCGGACCCCAAGCTCGAGTCGATCGCGCTCGGCTCCGAGCAAGTCAGCGTCGTGGTGCCCGCCGCTCACCGCATCCGCGCCGAGCGAGTGCGCGACCTGCGCGCGTTCGATGGCGACACGTGGCTGGGGTTCCCGGCGGATCGGAGTAACCCGGAGGCGTCGCTCGAGAGACGCCTGCTCGCGGCCGGTGTCTCGAACCCACGGATCACGCCGGTCGACAGCCTCACCGCGCAGAAGCGGCTCGTCGAAGCGGGTCTCGGCATCGCCATGCTGCCTCACAGCAGCTTCCGAGAAGAGCTGAAGCTCGGCACGTTGCGAATGGTCGACGTCGCGAGCCTCCGCAGTGAGCAACCGGTCGTGGTCGTGCGACGGCGCAGCGGCCGTCACGGCCAGATTGCCGAGAAGTTCATCGAGATCCTCGAGCGCTCCTCCGCCGAGCTGCTGAGTGGGAAACGCGGCGCTCCGCGGGGTGCGAAACGCCGCAAGACGTCCGGCAAGACTCGCCGCAGGATTCGCTGACGCCGCGAGGACGCTCCGGATAGAATGCGCGCACGCCCGGGGCGATCTCTGCCCCCCGCGCGATCGATTCGCGCGGGCACAAGAAGGGGTGGGAGGTCGCATGCGCGTTCTGCTGATCAATCCGTCGTACCCGTTCGAGGAGTTTCCGCGGCTGCTCGTGACACTTCCCTATGTAGCCTCGGCGTTGCAGTCGGAGGGGCACGAGGTCGAGATACTCGACCTCTTGCTGTCGCGCACCACGCCCGAGAAGATCGAGCGGCGCATGGCGCGCTTCCGGCCGCAGCTGGTCGGAATCACTTCAGTCACTCTGAATCACCACATCGCCGCGTCGATCGCGGAGGTGGTGCGCAAGTGCGACGGCAGCGTGCCCATCGCGATGGGCGGGCCGCACGTCTCCTTCGAGATCGAGGGCAGCTTCCGCGACCTGCCGGCGCTCGACTACATCGGCATCGGCGAGGGCGAGCACACCATGCGCGAGCTGTGCCGCGCGCTCGAAGGGCGCATGGACATCCGCGACGTGCGCGGCCTGGCGCTGCGCGACGGCGACCGGATCGTGAAGAACGCGCCGCGCGCGCTCGAGGACGACCTCGACACACTTCCCGTTCCGGCGCGCGAGCTCGTGCCGCTGCAGCGCTATCTCGCGTTCGACAGTCACGCGAGCGTGGTCACGAGCCGGGGCTGTCCGTACTCGTGCATCTTCTGCTCCGCGCCCGCGTGGACCGGCCGCCAGGTGCGCTACCGCGACCCGAGCCTGTGCGTCGACGAGATCGAGACACTCGCGGCGCTGGGCTTCACCGAGATCACCATCGAGGACGATCTCTTCACGCTCTACCGCAAGCACTTTCTCGCCGTGTGCGGCGAGCTGATCCGCCGCGACACGGGCATCCGCTGGAACGCCTTCTCGCGCGTCGACACGATCTCGCCCGAGATCGTCGACACCATGAAGCGCGCCGGCTGTCAGGCGATCTGCTTCGGCGTGGAGAGCGGGAGTCAGGAGATTCTCGACCTGGTCAAGAAGAAGTCGAGCCTCGAGAAGGTGAAAGAGGCGATGCGCATGACCCAGGAGGTCGGCATCACCGCGCTCGCGTCGTTCATCATCGGGCTCCCCGGCGAGACCGAGGAGACACTGCGCAAGACGACCGAGTTCGCGAACGAGCTGCACGAGGAGTTCGGCTCGCTCTACGGCTTCCACATCCTGTCGCCGTTCCCGGGCACCGAGGTGCGCGACCGCGCCGAGGAATACGGGCTCGAGATCCTGACCAGTGACTGGACGAAGTACGACGCGAATCACGTCGTGACTCGCACCACGGGCGCGACCGAGAGCGTGCTGAAGGCCGTCGCGGACGAGTACGAGACCACCATGGAGCGGTATCTGCGCTACCAGGACGGTCTGTACAAGAACGGCAATCTCTCGGGCTACGAGCTGAAGATGTATCTGCGCCGCCACCGCCAGTCACTGCTCTGGCAGCTCTTGCTGAACGACACGATCGAGGGCCTGCCCGCATTCCGGAACGACCCCGTCGCCGAGCTGCGCGGCGCGGTGATCGAAGCCACGGGCGTCCGCCCCGAGTTCGCGAGCGCCGAGATCGACCGCGTGCTGGCGCTCGGCGCTCTGCGCGGCACCGCGACGCCGGAAGGCACGCGCTTCGCGTGGACCGAGTAGGAGGCAGAGCCATGGAATCGATGCTCTCGAGGTTCGGCGGAATCGCCCACGCGGCGCTGCGCATCGTGAGCGGCTTCATGTTCGCGTGTCACGGCGCGCAGAAGCTGTTCGGCGCGTTCGGCGGATTGCCCGGCATGGACGCGAAGATGTTCTCGCTCATCTGGTTCGCGGGAGTCATCGAGCTGGTCGGCGGCTCACTCATCGCACTCGGCGTCCGCACCCAGATCGCCGCCTTCATCTGCAGCGGCGAGATGGCCGTCGCCTACTTCATGGCCCACCAGCCCAGCGGCCCACTCCCGATCCAGAACAAAGGCGAGCTGGCCGTCCTCTACTGCTTCGCCTTCCTGTATCTCGCCACGAACGGCGGCGGGCCGTTCAGTCTGGAGAGAGGCCACAAGTAGGGCGCGCGGAGCGACCTCAGTCGGCCCGCCTCAGCACTGGAACTTCCTTCCGCAGCCGTGCACCGAGCCGCTCGCGCTCGACCTCGAGGTCGTGGTGCATCTGGAGGCTGAGCCAGAACTCGTCGCTCGTTCCGAGATAGCGCGCCAGGCGCAGCGCGGTGTCGGCCGAGATTCCGCGGTTGCCGTGGATGATCTCGAGGATCCGGCGCGGCGGGACCTTGAGGTCCTTCGCGAGTCGGCCCGGAGTGAGCTCGAGCGGCTCGAGGAACTCTTTCTCGAGCACCTCTCCGGGGTGAATCGGGGTGTGGGCGCGTCGCGGCATCGGGGTCTCCTAGTGATGGTAGTTGCAGAGCTCGACCTCGTAGGCGTGGGCGTTGTCCCAGCGGAAGCAGATTCTCCATTGATCGTTCACGCGAATGCTGTGCTGTCCCTTCCGACTGCCAACGAGTGACTCGAGCCGGTTGCCCGGAGGAGCTCGGAGATCGTCGATGTGGCGGGCGGCGTGAATCAGCAACAGTTTGCGATGCGCTCTGATCTGGATGTCCGGCGGGAGCTTGCTCGATCTCTGCCTGCGAAACACTTTCTCGGTTTCCCCGTCGTGGAAGCGCGGGGAGGAGTGGGGGAGGCGGACCGACGGCCGCGGCTGTCGGGAGTGACTCACGCTCTCCGCAGGCGAGCGAACGCCGCGACGCCCAGCGCGACGACGAGCAGCAGCGCACTTGCGCGCGGCAGCGTCGGCACCGGAAGCGCGGCGACGGACGACTCGAGTGCGCCGATGTCCGCGCCGTCTCCGCCGTTGCCGTTTCCGATGAAGGGGAAGTCGACGATGCGCGCGAATCCGGAGCCGCGCTGATCGGTCGTCAGAAGAGCGAGGTTCAGATCGACGCTCGAACCTTTGTCGATCGCGGAGCTCAGCGGGAGCAACGCGATGGTCGGCGTGGCCCCGCCGTTGTTCCTGAGACCGAACGGATCGAGCATGGCGGCCATCGGGGACGCATTGGTTCCGACGTAGTCTTGGCTCGCGTTCGGGGCTCCGGCGGGAAACGTGAGTGCCGCGCCGGCGTTCGTGCCGACCAAGTTGAAGCCGTGTGACACGGCGTTGCCGCTGTTCAGGAAGTCCGGGCTTGCGGTCGTCGCCAAGTTCACGGCGATGATGCTGCTCTTGACGTTCGCGGTGCCGCTGGTGAAGACGCCGCCGCCGTTCACCGCGGAGTTACCCGAGATCGTCGAGCTCATGATGTTCAGGGCGCCGCCGCTGAAGATGGCGCCGCCCGACCCGACGCCGGTCGCCAAGTTCAGAGTGAGTGTGCTGTTGGTGACATTCACCGTGCCGCTGCCGTTGGAGATGGCGCCGCCCGCAGCGTCCGCGCGGTTCGAGCTGAGCGTGCTGTTCACGACGTTCAGCGTGCCTGCGTTGTTGGCAATGCCACCGCCGTTGGCCGCCGCGTGGTTGTTGCTGATCCTGCAGTTGCTGACGTTCACCGTGCCGCTGCCGCTGAGATTGATGCCGCCGCCGTCCCCCGCGATGAGTGCGTTGCTGATGGTCAGGCCGAAGAAGGACACCGTGATCGTGCCCACCACGTTGAAGATTCGGTAGTTGCCTCCACTGATGCGTTGCACCGTGAGCTGGTCCGCACCGGCGCCGCTGATGCCCACGCTCTGCGTGATGTCGGGCAGCGCCCCAGTCAGGTTGATCGCCGAGCCGGAGGGAAGGTCGATCCCGATCCCATCCTCGCCCGCATGGAGATTCGAAGCGTGGATCGCGGCCCTCAAAGTGCAGTGACCCGTGCCATCGTTGCAGAAGTTGCTGGAACCGACGAGGTCGCCGTCGCCCGTACTGTCGACGGAGTAGAAGATTCCCTGCGCCGCCGCCGGTGTCACTGGCAGGAGCAGCAGAGTCACGGTCGCGAGCAGAAGCCGCCTGCGTAGACGAATGGACACCGCGGCGCCGAGCGCGAGCACGAGTAATGCGGCGCTCGGAGGCGGTAGGGCCGACACCGGAATACCAGTCACTTCGAACGCGCCGATGTCGGTGCCGTCTCCACCGATGACGTTCGAGATCGACGGGAAATCGAACGTGCGCGCGAAAAATGCGCCGCGTTGATCGGTCGTGAGATGACCCGTCAGTCCGTTGCTCGTGCCCTTGTCGATGGCCGGACTGCCGGGGAGCAGCGCGATGGTCTGTGTGGGCCCGCCGTTGCTCTGCGGGCCGGCCGGATCGAGCTTTGGATCGATCGGGGACGCGGCCGACCCGGCGATGTCGTGATTCCCGTTCGGGTTCCCGGCGAGAAAACGAGCTTCTGCGCCGATGTTGTTGTCGACCAGGTTGAAGCCCTGGGAAGTGAGGACGGCCGCCGGCGCGATGAAGAAGTTGTGGACAACGGGAGTCACGACGTTGAGGACGTTCCGCGCGAAGATGCTGCTCTTGATGTTCACCGTGGCGGGCGTGCTGACATAGATACCGGCACTGTCACCGGTGCTCGCATTGCCGCTGATCGTGGAGTTGGTGACGTTCAGCGTGCCGCTCTCGGCGAAGATCGCGCCACCTCTCGCGGCGGAGTTTCCAGTCACCGTACAGTCGCTCAGGTTCAACGTGCCGGCGTTGTAGATCGCGCCGCCGGCAGTAGTTCCAGGGGTGGAGCCAGGGACCCCAGAGTTGTCGGCGAGCGTACAGTTGCTGAGATTTACCGTACCGGAAGGACCGTTGAAGACGGCCCCGCCGCCGCCACCCATGTTGAGTTGCTCGTCGTAGGCGGAGGAGTTACCGCTCAGCGCGAAGTTACTCACGTTCACCGTGCCGGAGCTGTTCGCAATGCCCCCGCCGAGGCTGGCGGAGACGAGCCCGTTGCGGACCGTCATGCCCGAGAGAGTCACCGTGATCGTGCCGACCACGTTGAAGATTCGGTAACTGCCTCCGGTGTTGCGCTGCACCGTCAGCTGGTCGGCGCCGGGACCGCCGATGCCTACACTCTGCGTGATGTCGGGCAGCGCGTGAGTCAGGTTGATCACCGAGCCTGCGGGAAGGTCGATCCCGATCCCATCCTCTCCCGTATGGAGATTCGAGGCGTGGATCGCGGCCCTCAAGGTGCAGTGACCCGTGCCGTCGTTGCAGAAGTTGCTGGAACCCACGAGGTCGCCGTCACCTGCGCTGTCGACGAAGTAGAAGATTCCCTGCGCCGCAGCCGGGGTCGCGGGCAGCATCAGCAGAATCAGTGCCGCGCGGGAAAGCCATCGGGCAGGATGTGACCTCATCTCAGGTGTCCTCCGTGATGCTTCCTGATTCCGAGAGAAGTGAGCGCCGCGAGGCGCGCAAAGTCAAACGTCGAGCGAACTGACCGCGAAGGGCCGATCCTGAGCAAGGAGCTCATGGTGCGCCCCTCCTCAGCCGCAGCATCTCCCTCGCCCCGCGGCGGAACTCGAACGGCACAGTGACTCGCTCGGCGTCGGCCTCGGCGCGCAGCGCTGCGAGCGCGGGCTCGAGGTGTTGCGAAGGCTCCCCTTCCAGATCGAGCAGCGGAAACACGCGCAGCTCGCGGCCGACGCGGAGCATCTCGCGAACCGACTCGACGTGCAGCTCGAGCGACAGCTCGGCGCTGTACAGGAACAAGAGGTGCGAGCAGAGCACGAGCTCGACCGAGTCACTCGCGAAGGGCAGCACCGGCAGTGACGCAGCGACGTAGCGCTCGGGATGCGCGGCGCGGTCGCTGCAAAAGCGCGCGAGCGCGCGCTCGCGGCGCAGGACCACGGCGTCCTCGGACGCGTAGAACTCCCAGATGAAGTGCGCGTGGGCGCGCTCCATGCCCTCGCGCATCGGCGCGCGAGTCGCGTCGAAGCGGGCGCGGATCGCGGCGCCGTCGAACGCGTACAGTGGATCGGCGGCGACGACCGGGCGCCCGCGCGCGCACCACTCGGCGGTGAACGACGATGGCCCACCGCCGCAGTCGAGCACCCGCGCGCGCGGCGGAACGTCCGCGAGCGCGAAGAACGCCTCGTACTCGTCCGCTTCGCGGCCCCAGGGCACGACTCCATCGAGTCTGAACTCGTTCGCCATCGTCGCTCTCCCGTCGCATGGCGGCGCCCGACCGGGAGTGCGCGCGAACCCAAGACGCGAGCGGCCGCCCGGAGGGGCGGCCGCGCGTGAAGCGAAGTCAGTCGGGCCGCCCTACGAAGGCGGCCACCAGAAGCGCATCGAGGAAGTCACTCGCTCGAGCATCGCGCGCGAGCCTACACGAAGCGCCGGCGGCGCGGCAAGAGAGCGGCTGGTAGGATGCGCACGTGAAGGCGTTGCTCGTCCTCACCGCGATATCCGCGCTGTCGCTCAGCGCGTGCGTCGAGGTCACCTTCGGCGACTACCCCGAGGCGTCAGGCGCGGGAGTCGACACGCGAGCCGACTCGCATGCCGGGATCGAGTTACCCGACTACTCGCTCGACGTCTCTCTCGACGGCTTCGATCCGGATTGGGCGCTCGTCGGCGTGCTCGTTCCCATCGTGCCGATCGGCCCGTGGAAGTGGATGGGATTCATTCCGAAGTCGGAGCTGCGCGTGACTGTCCGGCTTGCGCTCGAGGCGAAGCGACAAGGTGGCGAGATCGTTCCGGGCTCGGCCCGCATCCTCGTCGGCTCGACCGAGTACCGGCCGACCGAGGTGCGAATCGCAGGATGCTCGGTGTGCCCCGGGAGAACGACGGTCAAGGACCCGATGCGCCCGATGCCGGTCATCACGACGCTCTACCTTCAGCTGCTCTTTCCCGCGTGCCCGCCGCCCGACCAGCCGTTCGCGCTCGAGATCGCCGGGCTGCCGCGCATCGACTACGCCCTGGTGAGCCACACGCAGGCCAGGTTCGTGACTCCCGAGACTAGAGGGAACGGGAGGAGACGCCGCGAGTGAGTCTTTTCGGTCGCTCGCGCGGAGTGCGCTTCGTCGAGGCCGAGACTATCTTGCGTGGCCTCATGGCGAAGCGCGTCGAACGCCCGGGAGTGCGCGAGGGTTACGATCGCTGGTCGCACACCTACGATGCGACGCCGAACCCGCTCGTCGCGCTCGACCGCCGTCACACGCTGCGCGCGCTCGAGCCGCGCGCGGGCGAGGCCGTGCTCGACGCCGGCTGCGGCACCGGCGCGCATCTCGCGGGTCTCTCCGCGTCGCGGGCGCGCGCCGTCGGCCTCGACTTCTCGCGCGGCATGCTCCGCGTCGCGCAGCAGCGCGCGCCCCGCGCCGCGCTCGCGCAGGCCGACCTGAACGCGGAGTTCCCGATCCGCCCCGGCGCCTTCGACGCGCTCCTGTCGTCGCTGGTCTCGGAGCACCTGCGCGACCTGCGCCGCTTCTTCGCCGAGGCCTACGCCGCGCTGCGCCGCGGCGGGAGACTCGTGTTCTCCGCGTTCCATCCGCACCTCGCGCTCGCCGGCATCGAGGCGAACTTCGAGCAGGGCGGCACCGAGTACCGCCTCGGCGCCCAGCCCTACACCGTCGACGACTATCTCAACGGCATCGCGGACGCCGGCTTCGAGAGACTCGAGTGCCGCGAGTATCTCGGCGACGAGAGCCTGGTCGCCGACGTGCCTGCGGCGGCGAAGTATCTCGGCAAGCCGCTGCTGCTGCTGATTCGCGCCGAGCGCGCGGCCTAGATCGGCGACTCTGCCGACGAGCGCCGGCGCGCGGCGAGCGCGGCGGCGAGAGCCGCGCCGAGGAGCCAGCCCGTGCCGGGCTCGGGCACGGCGACGTCGATGATCTGATCGACGGAGCCGACGAGGGTGTTGTAGTAGAGATGGATGCCGTTCAGGTTCAGCGCGCCGAGCGGGTCGGAGAACACGAGTGTGTCGACGTACACCGCTTCGTCGTCTTCGCCGACATGGTTCCCGTTGTCGAAGTGGTCGCGCAGGAAGATGTGCCCATCCGGGCCGATCACGAGCTCGGGGAGATAGAAGTTCTCGCTCGTGAATCCGGCGGAGGTGAGTCCCTGATCTCGGCCGGCGGCCTCGAACGACCGCCAGTCATTCCAGTCACCGACCACGGCGCTGTGGCCACCGTCTGCTTCGAGTGACGCCGTCGGCGCAAAGTGCCAGCGGCCGTTGTGCGCGCCGTCGAAGTCGACGTTTCCCGCCACGCGCAGGATTCCCTGGATGTCGAGGGAGCTCGTGGCGTCGACCAGCAAGTTGTCGCCCGACATCTTGCTATCGACTACGAGTGAGCCGCCGTGGAGGACCTCGATGTTTCCAGTGGTGCCGACGTCGCCAGTCACATGGATCTGGCCGCCGTCGGCGAGCCACGCGCCGGTGCCCGTGACTGTGGCTTGCATGTCGAGTACGCCGCCGGGAGCTGCAGCGAACATACCGGTGTGGTCGGTCGCCGGAACGATATCGCTTCTGACAGAGAGGACGCCGCCCGCTGCCTCGATGAGTCCCCCGTTCTGCACCAGCCTCTGGACATTCCCGACTCCGCGAATCTGGTTGTCGATGTTTCTAAGGAGCGCGGTCATTAGACCTGCGTCGAGCGTGACCGTTCCTCCTCCAGCAAGCGAGAGCTCACCGCCGTCTGCGCCATTCATGACTATGCTGCCTTGGTTGAGAATGGTCGCCGGTTCACTGCCAACGTTGAAGACCGCGTCTTGAATATTCCCGCGGTTCGTGATGGTGCCCACCACTCTAAACGGGTTCACCACGAAGTTACCGTCGAGAGTCACATCCTTGAGACCGCCGGTCGAGCCGCCGATCGTGATCAGGCTGTCGGAATCCGTGACGAACGCCGTGCCCTCGTAGTACCCAAAGAGGTCCATCGTGCTGTGGCGGAGCGCGCTAAACGTGCCGCCGAACGAGCTGTTCGAGTCGGACCCATGGACGCGCGATCCATCCAACGCCTCGATGGTCCCGAAGTTCTTGTCAGGGGAGACGGAGCTATCGAAGAAGAGAGTTCCGCCCGCGACCGCCCGCATCGTCCCATAGTTCACCTCGCCGTCGATGAGCAACTCCTTCCCAGCCACATCCGCTTCGACGACGCCGTAGTTCGTAAAGGGGAGGTTGCTTTGAACGTAGATGAGTCCCCATCCAGCGATCCGGTTGTCCATGTTCACGAGCGTACTTCCGGTGATCCCGCCGCCGTCGAAACGTACCGATCCTCCTCCCAAGAGAGTGGTCTGAGATGGATACGAATGCGTCCCGAGGGACTGCACCTCGAAGCCGCCCGCTCCCTGCAAGACAATCTGCCCCGCGTTCTCGATCCGATCTCCATCGAGAGTGAGTGCGCCGGTCGGAGTCAGAATCAGCGAGTCACCCGCGTCGATGTGCAGCGAGCCGATGGTCGCCTCTGCGTCGAGTGTCACCTGCGACGAGACGGGGTTCGCGCCGTCGATGACCGCGTCGTACGAGTCGGTGATTGTGTTCCGGGGAACGACCGTGCCGCTCCAGTTCGCGGGTTCCGTCCAGCTCCCGGCGCCGCCTTGCCAGGTGGCCGTCACCGACGCTGCGCGCGCCGGCAGGGCAGCGACGAGCAACAGCAATGCGAACAGCGGCGCGAGTACAGCGTGAGCCACGTCACACGGCAGCCTACACCGACTTCCCTTTTCACGAAACGGTAGTCTCCGAATGTGGGAAATTCTGACGCCGTCCTCGCTCGTCTCGCCGCAGCTCATGGCGTTCGCATCCCTGCAGGTTTCGCGCCGCGCTCGCGCCGTTTCCGCACGGCCGACGGGCTCGAGCTCCACTATCTCGATTGGCCCGGCAGCGGCGACACCATCGTGTTCCTGCACGGGGGCTCGCTCACCGCGCACACCTGGGACCTCGTCGCGCTCGAGCTCGCGAATGACTTCCACTGCATCGCGCTGGATCTGCGCGGCCACGGGCAGAGTGACTGGAGCGAGCGGTATTCGATCCCCGACTCCGTGCGCGACGTCGAGTCACTCGTTGCGGAGCTCGGTGTCGGCGGGGTGCACGTCGTCGGCATGTCGCTCGGCGGGAACGTCGCGGCGCACTACGCCGCGTCCGCGAATACGCGCGCGCGCTCGCTCACCTTGGTCGACGTCGGGCCGTGGGTCGACTTCAACGCGACCGAGAACATGCGCGAGTTCATGGGCCGGCCGATTTCCGAGCTCTCGCTCGACGAGCTCGTCGACCGCGCGTTCGCGGTCAGCACGAGCGGGGGCCCGCGCGACAAGATCCTGTACCGCTACATGCACATGACCCATCGCCTGCCCGATGGCTCGCTCGCCTGGCGCGCCGATCGCCGCCGCCCGCACGACTTCGCGCACATCCTCGCGAAGCTCGAGGAGCTGCCGGAGCTCGCGAAGTCCATGGCGCTGCCGGTGCGCATCGTGCGCGGCGGGCGCAGCCGCGTGCTGACCGACGAGAAAGTCGCGCGCTTCGCGGCGTGCTTTCCGAACGGCTCGTGGGTGCTCGTTCCGGACGCCGGACACAACGTGCAGGAGGACGCGCCGAAAGAGCTCGCACGAGAGCTCCGCGAGTTCCTGCGCGCGAAGTAGACTGTGCGGCGGAGGACGACTCGATGACGCTCGACCCGCAGCTCTTCTCGCCCGAGGCGATCGACGCAGAGACACGCAGCGCGAACGAGATGCTCGAGAAGCTGCTCGCGCAGACACCGCCGATTCACACGCAGACTCCGCAGGCGATTCGCGCGGCGCGTGAGTCGGGGCAGGGCGCGTTCGGCCCGCTCGTGCGCTTGCAGAACGCCGAGACGCGAGTGATTCGCGGGCCCGCGGGCGAGCTCCCGATTCGCGTGATTCGCCCGAAGAGCGGCCCGGTGCGCGGCGTGTACTTCCACATCCACGGCGGCGGTCACGCGCTCGGGAGTCATGACGGCCAGGACGTGATGCTCGACGCGATCGCGAATGCGGCGAGCGCGGTCGTCGTGAGCGCGGGCTATCGCCTCGCGCCCGAGCACCCGTACCCCGCGGGCCCGGACGACTGCGAGGCTGCGGCGCTCTGGCTGATCGAGAACGCGCAGCGCGAGTTCGGCAGCGAGCGCTTCGCGATCGGCGGTGAGTCGGCGGGCGCGCATCTGGCCGCGGTCACGGCGATCCGCCTGCGCGACCGCCACCACGTGACTCCCTTCCGCGGCGCGAACCTCGTCTACGGAATCTACGACCTGACCTTCACGCCCAGCGTGCGCAACTGGGGCGAGCGCTACCTGATCCTCTCGACGCCGATCATCGAGTGGTTCTCGAATCACTTCATCCCGGACAAGAGCCGGCGCGGGAACCCCGACGCGTCGCCGCTCTACGCCGATCTGCACAGCCTGCCGCCGGCGCTGTTCAGCGTCGGCACGCTCGATCCGCTGCTCGACGACAGTCTGTTCATGTCCGCGCGCTGGGCGGCGGCGGGCAGCCGCGCCGAGCTCGCGGTCTACCCGGGCGGCGTGCACGGCTTCAACTTGTTCCCGATGCCGCTCGCGGCGAAGGCGAACAAGCGCTGCCAGGAGTTCATCGCCACGTCGCTCGGGAGCTGACTCGTGGTCGCGAAGGCGGACATCCTGCTGCCGTGCGCCGCGCTGGTGCTCCTGACCGCGATCGTCTGGGTGCGCATGTACGTCGTGCGCATCGCGGAGATCGGCGAGAAGCAGCTCGACCCTCAGTCAGTCCGCAACTCGGTGCTCGGCGCGGGCGCGCTCGAGCGCGTCGAGGCCGCGGACAACTTCAAGAATCTGTTCGAAGTCCCGGTTCTCTTCTATGCGCTGTGCGCGAGTCTTGCCGCGTGGGACCACGTGACTCCGTTCTTCGTCGTCGGCGCGTGGCTGTTCGTGGCGCTGCGCGCGCTGCACAGCTTCATCCACCTCACTTACAACCAGGTGATGCACCGCTTCTACGCCTATGCGGCCGGCACCGTGCTGGTCTTCGCGATGTGGGCGGTCTTCGCGTTCCAGCTGATCGCGCAGCGCGCGACCTGAGTCAGGCCGGCGCGTTCAAACGCTGGCCGAAGAACGCGAGTATCTCGTCCACGGCGGCGCGGGTCGGCTCGCCGGCGCGGTCGATCAGGTGCATGGTGACGACGCTGTGCGGCGGCATGGGCGTGCCCTTGCGCGCGGCCGAGCTCGGCAGCACGCGGGCCTCGAAGCGCGGGCCGAGCGCCTGCTGGTAGGCCTCGAAGCGCGCGGCCTTGCAGAAGGGATCGCCCTCGAAGCGGTAGGCGCGCACCGTGAGGTCCTCCTTCTCGAGGCGCTTCTTCACCTGCTCGAGCTCGTCGGGCGAGATGTGCATTCCGCCCGCGCGGAACATCGGCAGCGACGGCTGCGAGAGAACGGGCGCGAGCATCGCGGGCTCGAGCATCATCGAGAGCGCGAAGTTCCCGGTGAAGCACATGCCGATCGCGCCGACGCCCTTCCCGCCGCACAGCGGATGTGCGTGCGCGGCGAGCGCGCGCAGCCACACAGTGACTGGGCTCGACTCATTCGCGGCGAACGCGCGGAATTCGCGGCTGATGCAGCCCATCGCCATGCTGCGCAGGCCGTAGCCGATCGTCGGCGGGTGACCCGGCACGCCGAAGAGCTGCGGCATCCAGACCGTGAAGCCCGCGTCGCGGACCATGCGCGCGAAGCGAGACACTGCCGCGTAGATGCCCGGCATCTCCGACATCACGATCACCGCAGGGCCGCGCCCGGCGACGAACACGAGCTTCGTCTTGCCGAGCAGAGTCACATCGCGGCGCTCGAAGTCCGCGAGGTCGTCGCGCGCGAACAGATCCGGTTCGGGGTTGGCGGTCGTCATGGGACCGCATGATATCGAGTCGAGAGAAATGCCGTCCCGCGCGCAGCGACGCCCTCTCAAGCGGACCCGCTCGAAGACCGATCCGCGGCCATGGCTCACGCCAAGGGAACGGTGGTCGTCGAGGCGGTGAAGGCGCTGCAGGCGCTAGGCGATCGCGGAACATCGCTGCTGCCGTCCAAGTTCGCGAGCTACCTCGAGCAGCGCATCGTGCTGGCGTCGTGGTACCCGATCGAGGACTACGCCGAGATCCTGCGCACGATGATGAAGGCCGGTGGCGCCGGGCGCGCGAACCCGTGCGAGAAGATGGGTCGCGACGCCGCGCGCGCGCACATGGAAGGCACGTACAGCCGCTTCAACAAGAACGCCGACCGCAAGGCCGCGTTCACGTTGCTCTCGTCGATGTACGACAGCGGCGAGCTGCGCGTGGTCGAGCGCGAGGCGGGCCACGCCGTCGTCGAACTCCTGAACTTCGCGCTGCCCACCCGCGAGATCTGCGACACGTTCACGGGTTACCAGGCCGAGCGCATGTCGATCCTCGGCTTCGAGGACGTTCAAGTGCAGCACACGAAGTGCCGTGTGATTGGCGCGGTGTCGTGTGTCTGGGAACTTTCCTGGAAGGCGCGCGACGCCGGCTGATACCATGCGCTGCACGGAGGACGTGCAGTCATGAGTGAGCCGATCGTCGAGACGAGCGCAGGCAGGCTGCGCGGAATCACCGAGCGCGGGATTCACCGCTTTGCCGGAGTGCCCTACGGCGAGCCGACGGGCGGCGAGCGGCGCTTCAAGCCGGCGCAGGCGCGGGCGGCGTGGAGCGGCGTGCGCGACGCGACCGAGTTCGGACCGATCTGTCCGCAGCAGGGCTCGCTCGTCGACCCGGCCCTGTCCGACGCGAACGTGATCGGCTCCGTGCGCTATCTCCCGCAGAGCGAAGATTGTCTCGTCTTGAACGTGTGGACGCCGGCGCTTCGCGACGGCGGGCGCCGGCCGGTCATGGTCTGGCTGCACGGACGCGGCTTTCTCGCGGGCGCGGGCTCCGAGCCCTGGTACGACGGCGCGAATCTCGCGCGCCGCGGCGACGCGGTCGTCGTCACGATCAATCACCGCCTGAACGCGTTCGGCTATCTGCACCTCGCCGACGTGCTGGGCGAGGAGTTCTCGGGGTCCGGGGTGGCGGGCCTGCTCGACGTCGTGCTCGCGCTGCAGTGGGTGCGCGACAACGCCGCTGCGTTCGGCGGTGACTCGAGCAACGTGACGATCTTCGGTGAGTCCGGCGGCGGCGCGAAGGTGAGCACGATGCTCGCGCTGCCCGCCGCGAAGGGCCTGTTCCATCGCGCCGTGATCCAGAGCGGGCCGGGACTCACCGGCATCGAGCGCGCTGCCGCACAGAAGCTCACCGAGCAGGTGCTCGCGAGGCTCGAGATCCCCCTGCAGGACGCGCGCAAGCTGCAGCACGTGGCGCCCTCGCAGCTCTTCGCCGCGATCAACTCGCTGCCCCCGAGCCCTCCGGGCACGGGCCCGTTCCTGATGGGAACGCCCGCGATGTTCCGGGTCTCGCCGGTCGTCGACGGCAGTCACTTGCCGAGTCACCCGTTCCATCCGACGGCGGCGCTGAGCGCGGCCGGCGTGCCGCTCATGATCGGCACGAACCTCGACGAGGCGGCGATGTTCGTTGCCGCCGATCCCAAGCGGCGCAGGCTGAGCGAGGAGGACCTGCACCGGCGACTCACTCCGATGCTCGGCGACAAGCTCGAGCGCGTGCTCGGCACCTACAAACGCACGCGGCCGGAGGCGACGCCGTGGGACCTGTTCATCGCAATCGCGACCGAGCCCACGCGGATCATGTCGATCCGGCTCGCGGAGCGGAAGGCCGAAGGCGGGCCCGCGCCCGTGTTCATGTATCTGTTCACGTGGCAGTCGGACTTCATGGGCGGCCTGTTCAAGGCGGCGCACGCGCTCGAGATCCCGTTCGTGTTCGACAACGTCGAGGGGGCGCCGATCACGGGCGCGCGCCCGGACCGCGGCGCGCTCGCGAACACGATGAGCGAGACGTGGCTCCAGTTCGCGCGCGCCGGCGACCCGAACCACGCCGGCATCCCGGCCTGGCGGCCCTACACCAAAGAGCGTCGCGACACGCTGATCTTCGACGTCCCGCCGCGCGCCGAGCAGGCGCCGCGCCAGGAAGAGCTCGACGCGTGGCGCGGCATCGAGGTGCGGCGCTGAACAAGGTCAACCTCGCGGAGAAGCTCGCGCTGATCTCGGATCACTGGAGCCCGAAGGTCGTCGGCGAGCTGAACGGCCAGCAGGTGAGGCTCGTGAAGCTCCAGGGTGAGTTCGTCTGGCACCACCACGAGCGCGAGGACGAGCTGTTTCTCGTGCTGCGCGGTGCGATCGCGATTCACTTCCGCGACCGCGTGGTGGAGCTCGCCGAAGGCGAGTTCTGCATCGTGCCGCGCGGCGTCGAGCACAAGCCGGTCGCGGCGCAGGAGGCCTGCGTGCTCCTGCTCGAGCCCGCTTCGACCCTGAACACCGGCAACGTGCGCGAGGCGCGCACGCGCCAGGAGCTCGAGCGAATCTAGCTTGACGGCGCGAGGCCCCCGGCAGATGATTAGCCGATCGGCTAATAAAACCGGAGGACACTCCCATGGCCAAACCGGAGACGGTCATCTGCATCTACCGGGTCGCGAAGGGCAACGAGGCCGCGTTCACGAAGCTGCTCGAGCGACACTGGCCGACTCTGCGCGAGCTCGGCCTTGCCACCGAGACACGCCCCACCCACTATCGCGGCGCCGAGCAGGACGACGGGCGGCCGCTGTTCTTCGAGATCTTCGAGTGGAGCAGCGCGGACGGCTCGAAGCTCGCGCACGAGCACCCCGACGTGATGGAGATCTGGGAGCGCATGGACAAGCTCACCGAGCCGCGCGGCGATCGGCCGAACATGGAGTTCCCGCACGTGCGCGAGCTCGAGCTGCTTGGCCAAACGTGACGCGCGGCGCGAGCTCGCGGAGCTCGACTCGGTCTTCGCGTGTCTCGCGCACGCGTCGCGCCGCCATGTGCTCCTGGTGCTGCACCTCCACGGCGGGGCGATGACCGCGGGCGAGATCGCGTCTCGCTTCGACTGCACCTGGCCGACGACGAGCCGCCACCTGAAGCAACTCGAGGAGGCCGGTTTGGTCGTAGTCGAGACGCGCGGGCGCGAGCGCGTCTACGAAGTGAATGGCGGACTCTTGAAGCGCGTGGTCGGCAATTGGCTCGAGCGCTTCGCGAGATAGCGGCGCGCGCCGCCGCGGCGGTCTGCTGCGTGCTCGTGTTCGCGGCTTGCGGGGCGGTGCCGGTGCGCGTAGAGCGAACCGACCCGACGACCGTGCAGCGCCAAGTCACTTCGAACATCCTGAACTCGGATCGGCCGAGCGCCCTCTCGGTGCAGCTGCTGCAGCGCCTCAACCTGTATCTCAAGTTCGAAGAGAATCCCGTCGCCGCGCTGCACGACTTGCATGCCGGGCTCGACTCGACCGGCGATCGCTACCGGCTCTTCGCGCTGTCCGAGCTCTCGTACCTTTACGCGGAGCGGAGTCACGACCGCAGTTACTACCTCGCCGCGGCGGTGTACGCGTACGCGCTCCTGTTCTCCGAGATCAAAGCCGACCTGCCGCTCGACCCCAGTGACCCGCGGCTTCGGGTCGCTTGTGACTTGTACAACCGTGGGCTCGCGGAGGGCCTCGCGACCGGGGAGCACGGCGAGTGGGTGATCACGCCGGGCTCCCATCTCTTGCCGTTCGGCGACATCGAGATCGATGCGGACAAGTCGACTCTGTCGTGGGGCGGCTACCGCTTGGAGCACTTCGTGCCCGCGGCCGACCTCGAGGTGCACGGCTTGCGCAACCGCTACCGCCGCGCGGGCATCGGCGCGCCGCTCGTCGCCGGGCTGTGGAAGGAAGACACGAATCGCGTCGTCGCGGGTCATCGCCGCATCCCGAAGAACCTGAAGATCCCGGTCACCGCGTTCCTGCGCATCGAGAATCCGCGGGCGAACGTCGTCGGCGGCTGGCTCCGCGGGAGGCTCGAGATCTACTCCGCCGACGACTCACTGCAGGTCGACGCGGGCAGGCGCGATTGGCCGCTCGAATTCGAGCTCAGCTCGGCGCTGGCGTACACGCTCGGTGAGTCGCGCTGGTGGGACTTCGAGTACGCCGGCTTCTTCTCGGCCACCGTGAACCCGTGGCACGACAAGAGCGCGGGAGACGGCCTGATGCTCGTGCATCCGTATCGTCCAGGGCGGATCCCGATCGTGCTGGTACACGGAACTGCGTCGAGCCCTGCGCGCTGGGCCGATCTGATCAACGAGCTCGAAATCGACGACCGCATCGTCGATCGCTACCAGATCTGGCTCTACATCTACAACACCGGCAATCCCATCGGTTACTCCGCAGGGGTCCTGCGCGAGACACTCGAGCGCGCCGTGAGCGAGCTGGATCCGAACGCCACGGATGCCGCGCTGCGCGAGATGGTCGTCATCGGCCACAGCCAGGGGGGGCTGCTCACGAAGCTCACGGTCGTCGACAGCGGGCTGCGGTTCTGGCACCAGCAGACCAAGCTCGCGCCGGATCAACTGCACGCCGACCCCGCGACTCTGAAGGCGCTCGAGAGCTCGTCGATCTTCACTCCAGAGCCGTTCGTGAAGCGGGTCATCTTCGTGTGCACGCCGCACCGCGGGAGTTACTTGGCGTCGATGAGCTTCGCACGCCTCGCGAGCTCGCTGATCCAGCTGCCGAGCGAGATGACCAAGCGAATCTCGGACGTGGCCAGGCGCAACCCGGGCGCGATCTCGTCGCTCGCGAAGCTCCCGACCAGCATCGACAACATGAGGCCGGGGAGTCCGTTCATCCGCGCGCTCGCGAAGCTCCCGGTCGCGCCCGGCGTGCACGCGCACTCCATCATCGCGATCGACGGCGACGGCCCGCTCGAGCACGCCAGCGACGGGGTCGTGCGCTACTCGAGCGCGCACGTCCCCGGCGTCGACTCCGAGACGATCGTGCACTCGGGTCACTCGGCGCAGGGGAACCCGGAGACGATCGAGGAGATCCGCCGCATCCTGCTCCTGCACCTGCAGCAGGAGGAGTGACTCCGGCATGGCGAACGGCTGGACCGGCGGGCAGTACAGCGTGTACCGCGTGGTGCTGGCCGCGGCGCTCGCGACTCACTTCGGCGTCGCCGGCTGGATCTTCGCCGTGCCCCTGGTTCCGGGGATCGCGGACCGACTCGCAGCCCTGGTGTTCGCGGCGTGGCTCCTGGTGGCGGCCGGGACCGGAGCCGCTCCAGGCGCGACTTGGATCGCCGCGGCGCTCCTCGGCCTTCACGCCGCCACCCCGGCGGGACCCTACGGCTCGTGGTCCGCGCGCAACCGCGCCGATCCGGACGGCGGCTGGCGTCTCCCCGGCGGCATCCCCTGGGCCGCGCGCATCGTCGGGGTGCTGGGCTTGATCCTCGCGAGTCACTCGCTGGGAGCGCTGCTGATCCCCCTCGCGCTCCTCGCCTTCGATCCCGCTTGGATTGCGCCGAAGCGCGAGGGCGCGCCACTGCGGCTCTACTACGACGGCGAGTGCGGGCTGTGTCACGCCGCGGTCCGCTTCGTGCTCGCGGAGGATCGCGGCGGCGGGGGGTTCCGCTTCGCGCCGCTCGCGAGTGAGTCGTTCGCGCGCGTCGCCCCCGCAGAGCTCCGCGCCGAGCTCCCGGACAGCCTCGTGCTCGCGCTGCCGGACGGGACCTTCCTGGTGCGCTCCGCGGCGACGCTCGAGATCGGAGAGCGCCTCGGTGGGCTGTGGCGGGTCTTCGCGCGCGCGGCCGGGCTCGTGCCCGAGGCGTGGCGAGATCGCCTCTACGACGCCATCGCGCGCAACCGGAAGCGCTTCGTGCGCGCGCCCGAGGCCGCGTGTCCTGCGGTCAGCGAGGCGCTGCGCGCGCGCTTCGAGTGACTCAGTCCGTCTCGGGCTCGTCGTCGGCGGACGGCAGCGCGGGTCGCACGCTGCGCTGCTCGCCCGCGGCGAGCTCCAGGTCGATCACGTCGCGGGCGCCGCTTGGCCACTCGAACACCAGGCGGTGTCGCCCGGGCGCGAGATCGCGGGAGTCGCCGGGTTCGATCGCCACGGGCGCCGCGCCGTCGATCGCGACGCGCAGCCGCTGATCCGTGGTGAAGCGCACGTGCGCCGGCCCGCTCGTCGAGCCCGAGTGACTCGCGAGCGCGCGCGCCCGCACCGAGAGCTCGCCCAGCGAGAGGCCCGGCACGACCGCGAACGATCCGATCAGGAGCGCGCACATCGCGGCGGCGGCGTACGCGAGCGCACGCCCGCGGCGGACGCGGCGCGGCGGCCGCGCGTCGGCCGAGAGCACCACCGTGTCGCCCTCGCGCGGCCGGAACACGCCTTCTTCCCAGAGCCAGCTCGCCAGCTCGAGCTTCGCCTCGGACGGAAACGCGCGCAGGCGTGACTCGAGCAGACGGCGCACGCGCTGCGCGGACGCGGGCCGCGAGCGCGGCTTCGCGCGCACCAGTGACTTCACGAGCCGCGCCAGCCAGCGCGGCGTCGTCGGGCTCACGCGCCGCACCGGCGTGAAGCGCTCGCGCTGGATGCGGGTCAGCAGGCTGTCGGTCTCGCCTTCGGCGGGCTCGCGATACGGCGGCGCGCCGGTGAGCAGCTCGTACAGCACGACGCCGAGCCCGAACAAGTCACCGCGCGCGTCGACGCGTTCACCCAGCAGCTGCTCGGGCGCGATGTACGGCGGCGAGCCGATGGTCGTGCCGGGCCGAGTGAGTCCGTCGGCGGTGGCGTCGAGCGCGATGCCGAAGTCGGCGATCTTCACGTCGCCGTTGCGGCCGAGCAACGCGTTCGCCGGCTTCAAGTCGCGATGCACCATGCCGCGCGCGTGGATCGCCTCGAGCCCGCGCGCGAGCTCGAGCGCCACCAGCGCCGCGATGCGCCATGGGAAGCGCTGCGCGAGCGCGAGCGCGGCGCGCAGATCGACGCCGTCGACGTACTCCTGCGCGATGTAGTGCTCGCCGCGCCAGGAGATCCAGTCGTAGACCGCGACGACGTTCTGGTGGTGGATCGCGGCGGCCGCGCGCGCCTCGCGCGCGAAGCGCTCGACCAGATCCTCGCTCGCGGCGAGCTCCGGGCGCAGTCGCTTCAGGACCGCGGGGCGATCGAGTGACTGGTGCCGCCCGAGCAGCACCACACCCATGCCTCCCGAGCCGAGCTCTCGCTCGATCGTGAAGTTCCCGATGGTGCGCGGCCCGCTGCCCGACATCTGTGTGTGCGGGCGCCGGGCTATTCCGCGTCGACGACGTGCGTCTTCGGCGCGGCGCTGCGCGCGGCGACGACGTAGCGCAGCTCCGCCTGGCCGAGCGTGATCCGGTCGCCGTGCTTCAGCTCGGCGAGCGCCATGCGCGCGCCGTTCACGACGACGCCGTTCGTGCTGCCGAGGTCGCGAATCCGATACCCGCCCGAACCGAGCTCGAGCGCGGCGTGCTGGTGCGAGATCGACGGGTCGTCGATCGCGACCTCCGAATCCTTGCTGCGGCCGATCGTGATGCGCGGCTTCTCGAGCGCGACCTCGCTGCCGGCCAGCGGACCCGAGGCGAACACGAGCGATACCGAGTGCGTGGCGAGATACCCGTCGCGCCGCTCCGAGCGCGACACCCCAACCTGGCGCGTTCGACCGTCCTTCATGGCGCAACCTCCGACGGCCCTGCATCGGTGTTGCGGCGGCGCGTCTTGAGGCGAGCTCAGTCGCCGAGAATGAAGCCCGCCAGCGCCTTCTCGAACGCCTCGGGGTTGTCGAGCATGACCGAGTGACCCGCGCGCGGAATCACTTCGAGGCGGCCCTGCTTGAGGACCTCGTCGGCCATCTTGTCCGCGACGTCCGCGGAGAGCACGTCCGACGCTGCGCCGCGCACGACCAGCGCGGGGCAGGGCAGCTTCTCGAGCGCGGCCCAGAGGTGCTTCGCCTCTTCCGCGGACCAGCGCGCGAGCTCTTCCTCGGACGCGCCGCGCCGGCCGCGCATGAACGCGGGGTCGAGCCTCAGCTCGAGGCGCCCGTCGGGGCGCGCGCGCGTCCAGTGCACGGCGAGCTTCGCCAGGATCTCGGGGCGCGTGGCCGGATACTGCCGCTGCAGGATGCGCTCGAAGTCGCGCAAGCTCGCGAAAGACGGCTCCTGCTGCTGGACGTCCAAGCGGATGCGGGTGGTGCCGCGCGCGTCGAGCTCGGGCGCGGAGTCGACGATGACCAGGCCCGCCACCTTCTCGGGAAACAGACCCGCGAAGCGCATCGCGACCCGCCCGCCGAGCGAGTGACCGACGATCACGACGCGCTCGGCGCCGAGTGACTCGAGCACGGCGGCCACGTCGCGCGCCATGGTCTCGTGGTCGTAGCGGCCTTCGGGGTCGCGGTCGGAGTCACCGTGACCCCGGTGGTCGAGCGCGATCACGCGGTAGTGCGGCGCGAACGTCGGCGCGGCCCAGTCCCACACGTGTGCGTCGTTGCTGAAGCCGTGCAGGAACAGGAGCAGCGTTCCCTCTCGGCTCCACTCGAGCGCGTGCAGAGTGAGTCCGTGCGTGGCAGGCAGGCGCAGCGACGTGGGCTCCATCGCGCGCATTCTAACTCAGGGTCGCGTGGGCACCCTACCCACGCTCCGGTCAGTCGATCCCGCCGGGGTCCACACCCTGGTCGCGCAGGCGCGCCCGCGCGCGCGCGCGGAGCTCGGCGACCACGCGGTGCGTCTCGTCGCGCAGGCGAGCGCGATCGCCTGCGCCGTAGCCCTCGACCGAGATCGGCTCACCGATCTCGAGCACGACCGGCGCGGGCGCGAGCCACGGGCGACCGGGCGGCCAGATCGGGAATGTGCCGGCGACGGCGATCGGCAGGATCGGCAGCTTGAAGTCGAGCGCCGTCGCGAACGCTCCCATCTTGAACTCGCGGTAGGAGCCGTCGCGCGCGCGGTTGCCTTCGGCGAAGAACAGGATCGACACGTCGGGCGGGCGCTCGGACATGCCGGCCTGCACGCGCCGCACGTCGCCGCCGCCCTGTCGGCGATCGACGGCGATGTTGCCCGTGCGGCGCAGCGCCGGTCCGAAGACCGGCACCTTCAGGAGCTGTGTCTTCAGCACGAACCGTATCACCAGGTCGGGCAGCGACGAGAGAATCACTGGCGGATCCCAGTTGCTCTCGTGATTCGAGACGACGACATACGCCTGACCCGGCCGCATGTGCTCGAGGCCGCGAATCTCGATGCGCGTTCCGGCGACGCGCACGCACGTGCGCGCGAAGCCGACGTAGTAGCGATGCGCTTGACGGGGCGTCGCGCCCAGGAGCGCGTGCGCGAGGGCGGCGGCGCTCCAGAGAACCAGCGCGACCGGCAAGAGCAAGAAGGCGCCGCAGCCGCGCACGAAGCGCTCGATCCGCCCCGATCTCCCCATCGGCGGACAGACTAGCGACTCGGCCATAATGCGTCCTGTGAAGCGCCGGAGTTTCTGGGGCTGGGGTTACGAGGGCGCGGGTCCCGACGACGAGGCCCGCGCGCGGCTCGCGAAGTCGCTCGGCGAGCGCTTCGCTCGGGCGGATCTCGCGCCCGCTCCGCTGCCGCGGATCGAGGAGATTCGTCTGCCGGCGCCGCGCACGCGTCCGCCGGCGGCGCTCAGCGCGCTCGCGTCCGATGAGCCGTGGGAGCGCGCGCTGCACAGCTACGGGCGGAGTTACCGCGACGCGGTGCGCGCGCAGCGGCGCGACTTTGCGCACCCGCCGGACTGGGTCGCGTTCCCGACCACCGAGGCGGAGGTCGCGGACGTGCTCGATCACTGCGCGCGCTCCGGCGTCGCGGCGATTCCGTTCGGCGGCGGCTCGAGCGTCGTCGGCGGCGTGGAGACGGACGTCGACGGCGACTACCGCGGAGTCGTGACTCTCGATCTCTCGCGCATGGGACGGGTGCTGGAGATCGACCGCGCGTCGCGCGCGGCGCGCGTCGAGGCCGGGGCGCTCGGGCCGGCGCTCGAGGATCAGCTCCGCCCGCACGGACTCACTCTGCGCCACTTCCCGCAGTCGTTCGAGTTCAGCTCGCTCGGCGGCTGGATCGCGACGCGCAGCGGCGGTCACTTCGCGACGCGCTACACGCACATCGACGACTTCGTCGAGGCGCTGCGCGTGGTGACACCGTCTGGTGTCGTCGCCACGCGGCGCCTGCCGGGCTCGGGGGCGGGGCCCGCGCCGGACCGGCTGTTCATCGGCTCGGAGGGCACGCTGGGCGTGATCACGGAGGCCTGGGTGCGGCTGCAGGACCGGCCGACCCGGCGCGCGAACGCGAGCGTCCGCTTCGCGGGCTTCGCGGCCGGAGTGAGTGCCGTGCGCGCCCTCTCGCAGTCGGGGCTCGAGCCTGCGAACTGCCGGCTGCTCGATCCGGGCGAGGCCGCCACGTCCGCGGGAGGCAGCGGGACGGAGGCGATCCTCGTGCTGGGCTTCGAGTCGGCGG